>OGHU01000887.1_pt1 | contig 19453 bp, 8 predicted proteins | sample 1571521 | NCBI WGS metagenome assembly OGHU01 (sample SAMEA2581963, study PRJEB24529) | metagenome | biome: Human gut stool | place: China | collected 2011 | reverse complement strand
CGACAATAATAAAAATTATGATTGGCTGGATGCTGTGAGCCGTACTGGAGTACAACACAATCATGTAGTAAGTCTTTCGAATGGCAATGATAAAGGTTCTTATTATATTAGTTTTGGTTATACAGATAATAAAGGTGTAATTGAAAAGTCTGAACAAGAAAAATACACAGGACGTATTAATGCGGATCAACAGATTAAATCCTGGCTGAAAGTAGGTACTAATACAACTTTTACACGTACCGAGAACACGTTGGTTGATGATGGAGTAATGAATCGTGCACGTTGTGCTAATCCGATGTTGGAAATTTCTGATGAGATTGAAACTTTAAATTGGCAAGGTATTTTTGATCAAAATAATTTTAATCCGTTACGATCTTTGAAAGTTGATAATGATTTGGTGTATAATCGTTTGTTGAGTTCTAATTATATTAATATCAATCCTATTGAAGGATTGAACTTGCGTTCTACTTTCTCTATTGATTATGCTCAGAAGCAGCAGAATAAATATACCCCGAATGATATTTATGAGTCGGAACGTTATGGAACACAAGGGGAAGCCAAAGATGATAGAGATACACGTACTGTATGGCAATGGGATAATTCATTGTCTTATGAAGTCTCTTTTGGCAAACATAAGTTGAATGCGATGGTTGGTACCAGTGCTACACGGACTACGTATAATTATATTAATGCTACGGCAACAGGGTTTGGCACTAATTTATTTGGATATCATAGTTTGGGATCTGGTTATAAAAAAGATCAGCGTGGCTTAAGTACAGCTTGGTCCGAGCAAACATTATTATCTTATATCGCTCGTGTTAACTATAACTATGCGGGTAAATATTTATTAACGGCGACTGCGCGTTACGACGGTTCTTCTAAATTTGCTAAAGGAAATCAGTGGGGTATTTTCCCGTCTGTGTCTGCAGCTTGGAATATTACAGAAGAAAAGTTCATGAAAAATCAGACAATTTTTGATCAGTTAAAGTTACGTGCCGGTTTTGGTATTGTTGGTAATCAGAATATTGATGATTTTGCCTATTTATCTTTATATAATGTCAGCTATACGGGTACTTCCGATACAGGTTATACAAATTCTTTTGTTTCCAATGGGCGACGTGGTACTCCGGATATTAGTTGGGAGAAACAAAAACAATGGAATTTAGGAGTAGATATGGCTTTCTTACAGAATAGAGTACGTTTGTCTGTTGATGCTTTCTTGATAAAAAATAAGGATTTGTTAATGAGTCATTCGTTACCTACGACTACTGGTTTCAGTAGTACTATTGAAAATATAGGTGCGATTGAAAACAAAGGTTTGGAATTTGCTTTGAATGCCAATTTGGTAAGAGCTAAAGATTTTGAATGGAATTTTGCAGCTACATTGTCTATGGATAAAAATAAGGTAACTCGATTATATGGTGATAATGATGTTGTATATAATGTAGATAGTGATCGTAATATTCAAAAAGAAGGTAATTTATTCCTTGGTGAGTCTCGTAACACAATTTATATTTGGAAAACAGGTGGAATTGCCCAAGAAATTGATATGGATCGTTTGAATAAAATAAATTGGAATGGATATAATGTGAATCCCGGTGATTTGTATCCATTGGATTATGATAATAATGGACAGATAGATCAAAATGACCGTGTTGTAATTGGTTCCACTGATCCTAAGTTTTATGGCGGTTTTTCTACAGATTTTTCTTGGAAGGGATTGTCTTTAAATGCAGTCTTCAGTTATTCTTATGGGGCTAAAAAATTGAGCCCTTGGTATGAAACTTTGATTGGAAGTACTGGATCTGGAGTCGCATCAACGGATTTGTTGGATCGTTGGACTCCTGAAAATACAGATGCTGAATTTCCACGTGTGTTGGCTGGCTTTGATTATAATCATTATGGTGCAAGTTCTATGGATTTTAGTGTGCAGAAAGCTTCTTTCTTGCGTTTGTCTGCTTTGACATTGGCCTATACTTTCCCGACTAAAGTGATAAATGCTCTGAAACTGACTAACCTGCGTGTTTATGCCACCGGTTCTAATCTTTTTTGTTTAACTAATTATAATGGTTATGATCCGGAAACCGGTGATTGGTATCCTCCTACACGTATGTATACTTTTGGTCTTAATTTGGCTTTTTAATGGAAGGATAGAATAAATAGTCTAATTTTAAAAGAAAACACAACAATGAAAAAGATATATAGATATAGTGCGATATATGCTTTGGCTTTGTCCTTTGCACTGAATACTTCTTCTTGCTCAGACTTTCTGCAAGTAGAACCTACGGGATCTTTGACTGAGGAACAAGTATTTGAAAAAATAGATAATGTAGAACCTTTAGTTCTTGGATTGTATAAGAGTTATAGGGGCTGTAAAGAAGGGCGTAATGGATTGATGCCTTATTTGGGGACAGATGAAACACAGCAGGGTAATTATCAGTTGATTTCTTCAGGAGATCAAGCTGGTATGGATAAATATAATGGACAGTTGAATCCTACATCTACTCAGGTTAGTTCTATTTGGAACAACCGTTGGCCGGCTGTCGTTTCAGCTGCTAAAGCTATATATGCATTGGGTATGACCACTGAAGAACCGGAACGTGCTAAACAGTTGATGGGAGAGGCATGCTTTATTCGTGGTTTATTAATGTTTGAATTAAGTATGTATTGGGGTGAAATCCCTGTGATAGATATGAACCGTACTGATGAATTGGGCTTGGGACGTCAACCTTTAAAAACTGTATGGGAATATATTATTAATGATTTTATTACTGCTACCAATAATTTGCCTGAGTCTTATAATAGTGAACCGCAGCGTGCTACTGTTGGGGCTGCATGGGCTATGTTAGGAAAGGCTTATATGGCAGCTCCGGAAGAGACAGGATTGCGGGATTTTGCCAAGGCTGATGAATGTTTTAAGACTATTATCAATATGGGACGATATGAATTACTAAATGATTATGCTGACTTGTATCGTTATGATAATCCTAATACAAAAGAGTCATTGTTTGAGTTGCAATTTAATAATGTATATCCTGATTGTAATTATTGGGAGTTTGATTGTGGTTCTCGTGCATGTGACTCTTGGTTTGGTCAGGGATGCTCTTTCTCTGGTTACGATTTTCTAGTTCCGACTCCTTTTGCTTATAAGACAGTAGAAGAAGGTGGCATTTGGGAAGATGGAGATTTGCGTAAAGAAGAAGCATTGCGTTATGATTTTACGTATTATACTAATAAATATTCGGAGGATGGTACATTTGAATATGTAACTCCTGATTTGTCAAAGACTCAATGGACGGGAACTACAGATGAATTGGAACCACATATAAAGAAATATGAAGACTATCGTACAGATATTCTTTCAGGGCTTGGCATTAATAATATGTGGAATTCTGGTAAGAACTTTTCAATGATTCGTTATGCTGATGTATTATTATTGCATGCTGAATGTCTGAATGAATTAGGACAGACTTCGGAAGCTGTACAGATCGTAAATAATCAAATTCGTACTCGTGCATGGGGAGGAAACTTGCCAGAAGATAAGAAATGGAATTCGGGAATGAGCAAAGATGAATTCCGTGATAAGGTAATGGATGAACGTTTGCGTGAACTTTGCTTCGAAGGCTGGAGACGTATTGATTTGCTTCGTACTAATAAATTTGTAGAATTGATAAAAGAACGTAACCGTTGGGCAAAAGAATCAGGAACAATTCAAGATTTCCATAAGCGCTATCCTATTCCTGATACTGAAATTAAAACAAATGATGCATTCGGCCCTGAAGACCAGAATCCGGGATATAGCAAATAAATTGTTTCTATCCATATAAATTAGAAGCATCAGGAGGAAACATCTGCTTCCTACCTGATGCTTTTAATTTTTCTGAAATCTGGAATAATATGAAAATAGCACATAAAATAGAAACTTATACCTCTGACGGAGAACCTGTATTACGATTTACTGTGATGAATTCTTCAGGAGTCTATATGGAATTCACGAATTGGGGGGCTCGTTGGATTACAGCTTCAGTACCTGATGTTCAAGGAGCATTGGACAATGTGCTGATTGGTTATGATTCCTTGGCCGGTTATTTGGAAGATTCTTATTATATGGGGGCAACCATCGGCAGATTTGCAAATCGTATAGCCGATGCTTCTTTTACAATAGATAGGAAAACCTTCCATTTGGAGGCTAATGATGGGAATAACACCAATCATGGCGGTTTTTCTGGCTTTCATAACAAGGTGTGGCAGTGGGAAGAATTACCGGATGGCATCCGTTTTAGTCTGTATTCGCCAGACGGAGAAGGAGGTTTTCCGGGAAATATCCGCGTGATAACAGACTATCGTTTCAATGAGGACAATGAACTTTCTGTACGGCATTATGCGGAAACTGACTGTGCTACTTACATCAATATGACAAATCATGCATATTTCAATTTGTGTGGTAAGGGAAAAAAGATAACGGAGCATCGGTTGCATATTCCGGCCGACCGGATATTGGATACTACCCCGGCATTTATTCCTACGGGAAAAAGAATGAATGTTAAAAATACGCCATTTGACTTTACTTCCCTAAAACCAATAGGTACAGACCTGTATGCTGACCATGAGCAATTACTTTGGAATAAAGGATATAATCATTGCTATATATTGAAAGATGAAATATCTGTGGAGATGTTAGAGGCTGCCTCTTTATACGAACCTGTTACAGGACGAAATATGACAGTGATGACAGATTTGCCTGCTGTTCTTTTGTATACAGCGGGATATTATGAACGACCGGATACAGCCGTCTGTTTGGAAACACAGTTTTATCCGGATACTCCTTCTCATTCGGATTTTCCTTCCTGCCTAGTGTTACCGGAGAAAGCTTATGAACATTGTACCTTGTTTCATTTTCAAGTGCAAAAAGAGGAATAGATGATTGATAAATATGAAAAGACTATAATATGAAAAACGTAAAAAAAACATGGGTTGCATTAGCCCTAATGGGATGTATGCAAGTACTGCATGCCCAAACTGTATATTTACATAGCGATAACCCACAGATGAGATGGAAATTAAAGCCTCAGGCTGAAGTCGGAACGGATGTGAAATCACTTTGCGAAAACGGATATAATGTTTCTGCCTGGGTAGATGCTGTTGTGCCTGGAACAGCTTTTAACTCGTATGTAATAGCAGGGCTGGAAAAAGATCCTAACTTTGGTGACAATATTCATCAAGTAAACCGCGACAAATACGACCGTAGCTTTTGGTATCGTACTACATTCCGTGTTCCTGCCGATTTTACAAAAGAATTGATATGGTTGAATTTTAATGGGGTAAACCGTCGTGCGGAAGTCTATCTGAATGGAACGTTATTGGGTAAACTGGATGGGTTTATGCATCGTGGACATTTTAATGTCACTTCACTAGTAAATCGTGATAAAGAAAATGTATTGGCTGTACTTGTCCATATACCTGATACTCCATTGGCTAATCAGGGCAGCCCTACCTATTTGTCTAGTGGTGGATGGGATTGGATGCCTTATGTGCCGGGGTTGAATAGTGGTATAACTGATAAGGTATTTCTTACGAATACGGGAACAGCTACTTTAATTGATCCTTGGATACGTACAAATTTACCTACCCGTGCCAGAGCTGATTTGAGTGTGGCGCTTGATGTCAAGAATAACTCGGTCGAAAAGACGAAGGTATTGGTGCGCGGAACAATTACTCCGGGAAACATTATTTTTCAAAAAGAATTAGAGGTGAATGCCCATACTACTGAACAGGTGAAGTTTGACAAACGTTATTTCCCACAACTGTGTATAGACCAGCCGCGTCTGTGGTGGCCGAATGGATATGGAGACCCCAATCTTTATCATTGTAAGTTCGAGGTGATGGTGGATGGAAAGGTTTCGGAAACGAAAGATGTTTCTTTTGGTATAAAGAAATATTCTTATGATAAAGAAGGTAATACATTCCATGTTTATATTAATGATGTTCCGGTATTTGTCAAAGGGGCGAATTGGGGAATGTCTGAATATATGCTTCGTTGCCGTGGTGCGGAATATGATACCAAAATCCGTCTGCATAAGGAAATGAACTTTAATATGATACGTAATTGGCTCGGTTCTGTTACAGATGATGAATTCTACGAGGCATGTGATAAATATGGCATTATGGTATGGGACGATTTTTGGATAAACTCTAATCCGAATTTGCCTTATGACCTCAATGTGTTCAATAATAATATGATGGAGAAAATCAAACGTGTTCGTAATCACCCTAGTATAGCCGTGTGGTGTGGCGATAATGAGTCCAATCCTCAGCCTCCTTTGGAAGGATGGATGGCGGAAAATATCAGGACTTTTGATGGAGGTGATCGTTATTTTCAAGCAAACTCTCATGCTCAGGGCTTGACCGGTAGTGGTCCGTGGGGAGCATTTGAACCCCGCTTTTATTTTACTAAATATCCTGATGGCTTGGAAGGAGATCCGGCGCGTGGCTGGGGATTCCGTACGGAAATTGGTACAGCTGTAGTTCCTACCTTTGAAAGTTTTAAGAAGTTTATGCCTAAGGAGAACTGGTGGCCTCGTGATGAAATGTGGAACAAACACTATTTTGGCCAAAATGCTTTTAATGCAGCTCCCGATCGTTATGATGCTTCCATAACCAAAGGTTTTGGTAAGCCCGAAGGGATTGAAGATTATTGCCGTAAGGCTCAGCTTGTCAATATTGAGTCTAATAAGGCTATGTATGAGGGTTGGCTGGATCGTATGTGGGAGGATGCATCAGGCATCATGACTTGGATGGGACAGTCGGCATATCCGTCTATGGTTTGGCAAACTTATGATTATTATTATGATTTGACAGGAGCTTTCTGGGGGGCAAAATCAGCTTGTGAACCGGTGCATATTCTTTGGAACCCTGTGACGGACGGTGTGAAGATTGCTAATACCACAGCACGTGATATGGAAGGTTTGACTGCTGAAGTAAAAGTTTACAATATGGATGGGAAATCTGTGGAGGCTTATACCCAATCAGCCATCGTAAACTCTCCTAGCAATTCTACGGTGCAATGTTTTACGATAGGTTTCAATAAAGAGCGTAAAAATCTGTCATTGAATAAGCCGACTTTTGCTTCAAGTACCACTTATGGACAGCCTTCGGATGCTACGGATGGGAAAAAAGATACCCGTTGGGCAGCGGCAAAAGCGGAAAATGAATGGATTTATGTGGATTTGGGCAGTGTACAACCTGTAGGTGGAGTTCGTTTGGATTGGGAGGCGTCTTTTGGTAAGGGGTATAAAATTCAGGTTTCTGATGACGCCAAGACTTGGAAAGAAGTGTATAAAACTGATGAGGGACGTGGAGGAGTCGATGAAATTACTTTCCCTGAAGTCGATGCCCGCTATGTACGTATGTTTGGTATTGAACTAGGTTGGTGGTTTGGTTACTCATTATGGAGCTTTGATGTATTGGGTGGAACACAGCCTAGTGAGGGTTTGAGTGATGTACATTTTATCCGTCTGACGTTGAAAGATAAATCAGGAAAGATCGTATCAGAAAACAATTACTGGCGTGGCAACGACCGTCTGGACTTTACGGCTTTGAATACTTTGCCAAAAGCTGAACTGAAAACTTCTTCCAAGTTAATTCGTAAGAATGGTGAGGCGGAGATACAAGCGGTCATAACACTTCCGAAATCGGCTAAGGGAGTAGCTTTTGCTGTACATGTGCAGGCTGTTTGTACTTCGGATGGCGAACGCATTCTGCCGGCATTGATGAATGACAACTATTTTACGTTGATGCCAGGAGAAACAAAGAATTTGAGCATTACATTTGATGAGAATTTGTTGCAGGGCGACAAATATAAGTTAGTGGTAACTCCTTATAATAACAAATAATTCAGATTAGTATGTGTACTAATAAATTTATTCTGTTCTGTATGGGGATAGTGATGAGTGTATCATCTTCAGCTTGGGCTGGAGATGACACCCCTCTTTATAAAGACAGAACAGCTCCAATAGAGAAGCGTGTAGACGACCTTATGTCTAGAATGACATTGCACGAAAAGGTATTGCAATTGCAGAATCGTGCGTCTGGTCGGTTGGATGAGATTGACCGGATCTTCTTGGGGGAAAGTTATGGGACAACTCATGAAATGAGTATGTCTGCTTATGATTGCGCCGTGATGTATAAAGAATTACAGCATTATATGCGTACTAAGACCCGTTTGGGAATTCCGTTGTTAACTTCTGCTGAGGGCATACAGGGTATTATTCAGAATAATTGTACGCTGTTTCCTCATGCTTTGGCGCAGGGAAGCACTTTCAATCCTGAATTAATACAACAAATGACTGAGGCGGCTGGCGAAGAGGCTAAGGCGATAGGTATTCATCAAATTCTTTCTCCGGTTTTTGACATTGCCCGCGAGTTACGTTGGGGACGTATTGAAGAAACATACGGAGAGGACCCTTATCTGATAGCGGAAATGGGAGTGGCGTTTATTAAAGGGTATCAAAAATACAGAATTACTTGTATGCCCAAGCATTTTGTAGCCCATGGTACTCCGTCTGGAGGCTTGAATTGTGCGGGAGTAAGTGGAGGAGAACGTGAATTGCGTAGTCTCTATCTTTATCCGTTCCGTAAAGCTATAAGGGAAACTTCTCCGTGGGCGGTGATGACTTGCTACAGTGCGTATGATGGAGTGCCGGTTACAGGTTCTTCTTATTATATGACTGATATTCTTCGGGGAGAACTGGGCTTTAAAGGATACGCTTATTCTGACTGGGGTTCGGTGGAGCGTCTGATGACTTTTCATCATGCAGCAGGCAGCCGTGAGGATGCTGCGCGTATGGCATTAATGGCCGGAGTGGACTTGAACATTGATTCGACTTACGAAACATTGGAAAAACAAGTTGAGGAGGGAAGGCTTGATGTTGCATATATAGATCAGGCTGTGCGCAGAATATTGACGGTGAAGTTTGAATTGGGCTTATTTGATGAAACTTATGGTGATCCTAAACTGGTGAAGAAGGTCGTTCGCAATGCTGAAAAGGTGGTATTGGCTAAGAAAGTGGCTGACGAGAGTGCCGTATTATTGGAAAACAGAAATGATATTCTTCCTTTAGACTTGAATAAATACAAGTCTGTTGCAGTGGTGGGGCCTAACAGTAATCAAGCCGTGTTGGGCGATTACGCTTGGACGATGGGGGATACTAAAGAAGCAGTCAGTTTGTTGCAAGGATTGCAGGAAAGTGCAGGTGATAAAATAATGATCCGTCATGCTGAAGGATGTGATTGGTGGAGCCAGGACAAATCACATATTGCCGAAGCTGTGGAAGTTGTCCGTAACAGTGATATAGCTGTGGTGGCGGTAGGTACACGAAGCACTTATCTGGGAAGAAGTCCTAAATATTCTACGGCAGGTGAAGGATTTGATCTTTCCTCATTGGAACTTCCTGGGGTGCAGGAGGAGCTGTTGAAGGAGATAAAGAAAACGGGTAAACCTATGATTGTCGTTCTGATTGCGGGTAAACCGCTTGCTATGCCTTGGGTGAAAGAAAATGCTGATGCAGTGTTGGTGCAATGGTATGCAGGTGAGCAGCAAGGACGTACATTGGCAGATATTTTACTTGGAAAGGTGAATCCGTCGGGTAAGTTGAATGTATCTTTCCCGCGTAGCACAGGTAATACTCCTTGTTTTTATAATCATTTCGTGACAGATCGTGAAGAACCTTTTGACCAGCCGGGTACTCCTGAAGAACCTAAAGGTCATTATATCTTTGATAAACCGGAACCTTTATGGAACTTTGGACATGGAAAAAGTTATACTACGTTTGATTATGTGGATTGTGCACTGAGTGATACGTTATTGGCTGCAAGTGATACATTGAAAGTATCCGTTATGATCAAGAATACGGGTAGGTGCGATGGCAAGGAGGTTGTGCAGCTTTATGTACGTGATAAAGTAAGCACGGTGGCTACTCCCATTCAACAGTTGAAGGCATTTCAAAAAGAGCTTGTTCCTGTAGGATATACTAGAGAAGTTAAATTAGTACTTCCAATAGCAGAACTTGCTTTGTATAATGCCGATATGGAGGAAGTTATAGAACCTGGGGAGTTTGAACTACAGATAGGATCAGCTTCTGATGATATCCGAATAAGGCGGACAATAATAGTGAGGTAGGGAATTTAAACTTTTGTAAAGAATAAAAAAAGGATGGTTTTTGCTTTTGTAGAATAACAGATTGCTTGAATAATAATAGTATGAAAACAGTAGTAAATCAATTGAGAAGATACTTGTTAAGTATCTTGTTAGTATGCGCTTGTATATATGTGGATGCGCAAAGTCGTGCCCCTATAGTAGGGCGTGTTTCAGATGTAAAAGGAGAATGGATGATTGGGGTATCTATTTTAGAAAAAGGCACTTCAAATGGAGTGATAACCGATATAAATGGGCAGTACTCCATCAGTACATCATCGGCTCAACCGACATTGGTAATTTCATATATTGGTTATAAAACTCAGGAAGTGAGGATAGGAAAAAAGAATGTTGTTGATATTGTATTGGAGGAAGATGTTTCGGCATTAGATGAAGTTGTGGTTGTTGGATATGGGGCGCAGCGTAAAGTTTCAGTAGTTGGTTCACAGAGCTCTATTAAAATGTCTGATATTAAAGCAGCAACGGGAGATATATCTTCGGCTATTGCCGGACGCATTCCAGGTGTGGTGACTATTCAACGTTCAGGAGAACCGGGTAAGTCTGGTTCTGAAATATGGATTCGTGGGATTTCTACGTTCACGTCTTCCTCTCCGTTAGTATTGGTAGATGGGGTGGAGCGTACTTTTAATCAACTTGATCCTGAGGATATTGAATCGTTTACTATCTTAAAAGATGCTTCGGCTACTGCTGTTTATGGTGTTCGGGGTGCGAATGGTGTTATTTTGATAAAGACAAAGCCAGGTAGAGTGGGGAAACCCCAATTCTCTGTGGATTATTATGAAGGGGTAACGATGTTGACCAAACAGGTAAAATTAGCTAATGCTTATCAATACATGGATGCTGCCAATGAGGCATATGGCAATGACCATTCTGGACAGGTTCTCTATACACCTCAATATATTGAAGCAACTAAAAAAGCGAATGGCTTGTTGCCAAATGATAATCCGAAAATGTATAATCCTTATTTGTATCCGGCAGTAGACTGGATGGATGAACTGTTTAGAGATATGGGGCATAACCGTCATGCCAATATCAATGTCCGCGGCGGCTCTGTCAATGCCACTTACTATGCATCATTGTCTTATTACAATGAAACCGGTTTATTGAAAACAACTTCAATGGATGAACAGAACTATAATATCAATACGGATTATAATCGTTTTAATTTTACTTCGAACTTGAATTTGAAGCCGACGAAGCGGTTAAGTATTGATATGGGGGTCAATGGATACATTGCAGAAACAAATTATCCACAAGAAGATTCGGGTACTTTGTACGAAGCAGCTATGGCTATTAATCCTGTTTATTATCCTACTTTAATGCAAAATGGAAGCATTCCAGGGATAGATGGTAATAACTATAATCCTAATCCTTACGGTATGCTTACTCGTCGGGGCTATAGAAATGAATATAATTCAAAGATTTATACAAACTTACGTATTGCTCATGACTTGGACTTTTGGAATTGGAGCAAGGGCTTATCTGTAACTGCGACGTTGGCATTTGATACATGGACTGGACGTACGTTGAAGTACAATAAAATGGAAAGTACCTATTGGTATGCAGGTTCTAAGGACCCGAATACCGGATTATGGAATAATGATGTATTTAATGAAGACGGGACCTATCGTTTGAATCAAATTTATATTAGTGGTGACGATCAGTTGAATTATGGTGGAGGTGATACCGGTAGTGACCGTAGCATTTATTTTGAAGCTTCATTGAACTATGATCGTGCTTTCGGTTTGCACCGGGTAGGTGGCTTGTTCCTTTATAACCAGAAGACTTATCGTAATACTACTGGAGGCGATATGGCTTCTACATTACCTTATAATAGCCAAAGCATTGCTGGACGTGCCACTTACTCTTGGAATGACCGTTACTTTGCTGAATTTAATGTAGGCTATAACGGTTCGGAGAACTTTATGCCAGGCAGACGCTTTGGGGTATTTCCTGCTTTTGGTGTGGGATGGGCTGTCTCAAATGAAAAATTTTGGGCACCAGTACAAAAGTATATATCTTATTTGAAGTTGAGATATACTAACGGTTGGGTAGGTTCAGATGATGCCGGAGCACGTTTCTTGTATGAAGCAACCATGGGAGGTGCGCAGGATTATTATTTTGGTGATTGGCGTAGTCCTGGAGGATGGGCGGTTTATACTTATGGTTCCAATGTTACTTGGTCAAAATCACATAAGCAAGATTGGGGTATTGATATTAAGTTTTTAAATGACCGTTTGTCTGTCACGATGGATTATTTTAAAGAACATCGTACAGGTATTTTCTTAAATCGTCAGACATTGCCTACTTATTTAGGTCTATCTTCTCTTCCGAAAGGTAATTTGGGAATTGTTGATAATAGTGGATTTGAATTTCAGTTAGAATGGAATCAGCAAGTGAATGATTTGGTTTCGTTTACTTTGCGTGGAAATGCTTCTTGGAATAGAGATAAGATTATTGAGAATGATGAAGCGCCGAAACCTTATCCTTGGATGGAAAAACGAGGCACTAATGTGTTCTCACAATGGGGCCTTATTGCTGATGGCTTGTTTACTAGTGAAGAAGAAATTGAAAAGCATGCCACACAGTTTGGTCAAGTATACATAGGTGATATTAAATATCGCGACTTAAATAACGATAAGAAAATTGATTCAAATGATATCTGCCGTATTGGTCAAGGAACTATTCCTAAATATAATTACGGATTCGGCTTTGATGTGCAAATTGGATATTTTTCGGTAAGTGCCTTGTTTCAAGGAGCGGCAGATGTTACTACTTGCCTTTCGGGAAATTCAATTATTCCATTTTCAAGTCAGGCTGGTATAGATAACTTGTTTGATAACATAGAAGATCGCTGGTCTCCTGATGATCCTACTAATGAAGATGTATTTTATCCACGTTTGCATTATGGCAACTCAAATAATAGTAATAACTACCGTGCTAGCACATGGTGGTTAAGAAATATGGACTATTTACGGTTGAAACAGTTTAATATAGCTTATAATCTGCCGGAAAATACGTTAAAATCAGTTGGTGTAAAAGGTGCTAGAATTTATTTGATGGGAACTAATTTGCTGACTTTCTCTAAGTTCAAGCTATGGGACCCGGAAGTATATTCCAGTAATGGAGCAGCTTATCCGAATGTAATGAGTTGTTCTTTGGGAGTGAATTTTAGTTTTTAAGCAAAGATGAAAACAATAAAAAAAGATTATGAGAAATATAGTTAAAGTAAGTGTTGCTGCTTTAGGACTAATGTTAGGTTTGAGTTCTTGCGATAGTTTTTTTGCCGAAATGCCGGGAATACGGTATGATATTGAAATGAGTTTTAAAGATCAAGTGAAGACAAAGGCTTTTTTGGCAAATGTATATAGCTTTGTTCCGGCTGAATCAAGAGAAAAATATTATTGGGACGGAGAGTACCATGGCGGTTTTTGGACTGTTGCTTCGTTAGAAGGACATTATACATATGATTGGCATTCATCACACGATGTTGCTCGTGGAAAGGTGGATGCATCCTGTGGACAGTTTCAGTATTTTTATCGAGAACTTTACAAAGGAATAGAACGTGCCTCTACGTTTATTGCCAATGTGGATAATTGTCTAGAAATACCAGAAACAGAACGTGTCAATATGAGAGGGCAAGCACGTGCATTGAGGGCTTACTATTATTTTTTATTGATGCGTATGTATGGACCTGTGCCTTTACTGGGTGAAAAACCTATTCCGGTAGATGCGCCACTTGAAGAAGTATTGCGCGAACGTAGAACAATAGACCAATGTGTGGATTTTATTACCAAGCAACTTGACATAGCATACTCAGAAGTAGCTTGGCAACGTGCTATAGGAGTAAATAAGGGTAGGGTAGATAAAGCCTTTTGTAAAGCTTATAAAGCGAAAACATTATTGTTTGCTGCCAGCCCGTTGTTCAATGGGAATCAAGATATGGCTTCTTTGAAAAACCATGATGGTACCCAATTAATTCCTACCACAGAAGATGCCCAAAAATGGGAGATTGCAAAAAAAGCTTATCAGGATTTCTTGGGAGAGTTTGACCAAACAATATTCAAGTTGCATACTGTGAATACAGCAGAGGAGAAAATCGATTTCTATGAGTCTTATCGTCAGGCAACTGCCGGTGAAAAATTTACTGACGAACTTATTTGGTTCCGTGAAGGAAAGGATATTGAGCGCAGTTCTGATGTGACACCTGGACACCGTCATGTGAATAATGATGCGGTCAGGGGAGATATGGGGCTCTCTACTACTCAGGAAATGGTAGATATGTATTTCACCAAGAATGGCTTAAGAATAGATGATGATCCTGAGTATCAGAAATTTGAGTATACGGGAATTCCATCCGCCGAAATGTATGGGTGGCCCGAAGACTATAATGATCCGTTAGTGCCTTCACGTAATTATTTTTTAAAGAATGATAACATGGTTTTGAAACAATGGATTAATAGGGAGCCTCGTTTTTATGCCAATATTACTTTTAACGGTTCTACTTGGTTGAATACAAGTACTGAATTTGGTAAAATTACAACGGATTTGACCAATAATGGAAATTCCGGCTATGAAAAATGTTTGGATAATGCACCGATGGGTGGATATGGTATACGTAAGATGGCTAGAGAAGATAGAAGACAGGAACTCTATTACAATATCTTGCTCCGCCTGGCAGAAGTTTATTTGGATTATGCTGAAACATTGAGTGCTACGGGAGATTACAAGGAAGCAATGAAATATGTCAATAAGGTACGTCACCGTGCAGGCATTCCAGAATATGGGGTGGGACAGGATGATAACGGTTTCCAACGTATTGCCTATCCCGAAAATCGGGAAGAGGTAGACAACCGCATTCGCCGTGAGCGGACAGTGGAATTAATGTTTGAGTGGAATCACTACTTTGATGTGCGCCGTTGGAAGGTTGCAGATATGGCAGTGGGCGACGGATGGGTTTATCCTACTTATCACAAAGGTGGAGAAGGCGGCGAAGTGCATGGCATGAACTATCGGAGCGATGCGCCTGCATTCTTTGAGAAAGTGGTGTTTGATACCCGTAAGTTTGAAAAGAAGAATTATCTTTTTGCCATTCCGCAGGAAGATATTCTTCGTGTAGAGAAGTTGGTTCAGAATCCGGGATGGGGAATTGAATAATCATGTTTATATTTATGTGGAAATGTATATGTATGGCTGTGGCACTCTGGGGTTGTACCGGAGTGTTACAAGCAAAAGTCGTATTACCTTCTGTTTTTACAGATAACATGGTATTGCAGCAAAAAACGGATATCACGTTTTATGGAGATGCAACAAAGAATAAACAGTTGACCGTTAAAACCGGATGGAACGGAAAAGAGTATCATACGGAGGCGGACGGACAGGGAAAATGGAGTTTGAAGATTCCTACCCCGGCAGCCGGAGGACCTTACGAGATCACCTTCTCCGACGGCAAGAAACTGCAACTGAAAAATGTAATGATAGGCGAAGTATGGTTCTGCTCCGGACAATCCAACATGGAAATGCCGGTAGCCGGCTGGGGAAAGGTAATGAACTATGAACAGGAGATAGCAGAGGCGGCTTATCCCGCCATCCGTCTGTTTCAGGTGAAGAAGAATACCTCCTTGGCTCCACTCAAAGAAGTGGAATCTACCCTGGGAGGCTGGCAGGAATGCTCATCCGCTACGGTGCCCGAGTTCTCCGCATTGGCTTATTTCTATGCCCGTGCGTTGTGGAAAGAACTGAATGTCCCGATAGGAGTGATTGACTGTACATGGGGAGGCCCGCCCGCCGAAGCATGGACGAATCATGAAACCTTGCGGCAAGTAATGGGCTTTCGGGAAGAAATGGACAAACTGGAGCGGCTCGGCTTTGATCCCAATCGGATGGAACAAGCTTACTCGGAAGAACGCGCCCATTGGCAGTCCCTGTTCACCGAAAAAGACAAAGGAATGGAGAACGGCAAGCTTTGTTGGACGGCACCTTCCTTGAGTGAAGAGGACTGGCAGACCATATCCCTACCCGGTTATTGGGAGGGCAAAGGACTTAAAGACTTTGACGGCATCATCTGGTTTCGCCGTTCCTTGGAAATTCCTGCCGAGTGGGCGGGAAAACCGCTTACGCTGCGACTGGGGATGATTGATGATGAAGACATTACTTATTTTAATGGGGTGGAGATTGCCCGAGGGGCAGGCTATATGACACCGCGTACTTATACCATTCCTGCAAAATTAGTGAAGGCTGGTAAGGCGGTTCTTGCTGTTCGTGTTTCTGATTTTGGTGGAGAGGGCGGTATTCATGGCAAGGCGGAGGAACTTTATGTAGAAGCTGATGGAAAGCGGATCAGTTTGGCAGGAGATTGGAAATATCGTATCGGACTTTCTTTAAAAGGGTTTCCACCCGCACCGGTTTCTCCCATTCAAAGTTCCAGTTACCCTACGGTGCTGTTCAATGCGATGGTCAAACCATGGACTGCTTTTCCCATTAAAGGAGTAATATGGTATCAAGGTGAAGCTAATGTAGGTCGTTCGGAACAATATGAAGATTTGTTTCCTGCTCTCATTACGGATTGGCGCCGGCAATGGCGAAGTGATTTCCCCTTTTATTTTGTACAATTGGCTAATTTTATGGAATCCAAGGAAATACAGCCGGATTCCGAATGGGCGGCTTTGCGTGAAGCACAAACTAAAGCATTAAAACTTGACCAAGTTGGTATGGCTGTGACCATTGATATTGGTTTGGCTGATGACATTCATCCTAAGAATAAGCAAGAGGTGGGACGCCGTTTGGCCTTGGTTGCCCTGGTCGGTAGTTATGGAAAAAATGTTTCCGGTTCGGCTCCTGTATTCCGGAATTATAGAATCAAAGGGGATAAAATGGAATTGGATTTCGGACAAAAGCAAGATGGATTTCAGATTAAAGGTACAACTTTAAAAGGCTTTACCATTGCAGGGCCGGACCGTGTGTTTTATCCGGCAGAGGCGATGGTCCAGAATGGGAAAATTATAGTTTTTTCTCCTGAAGTTTCTATCCCTCTTGCTGCACGTTATGGCTGGGCGGATAATCCGGATTGTAATTTGTACGGAGAGAACGGCCTCCCGGTTGCTCCTTTCCGGACCGACTGTTGGTAGAGGGCGTAAGTCTTAACCTTTTTTCTTCTCTTTGTAAGCTGATGGAGGCACTCCCATCGTCTTAGTGAATAACCGGGAGAAATAAAGAGAATCCTCATAGCCTACCAAGGGACTTATTTGGTTAATTTTCAGGTTGGTAAAATCCAGGTAATGACAGGCTTCCTGTATTCTGAGATAGGTAAGATATCGAAGAGGAGAGGAGCCTGTCTTTTCTTCAAACAGATTAGAGAAATAGGAAACCGAGAGGTTTACTTCCGCAGCGATATCTGCCAGACGAATGGTCTTGCTCAAATTTTCTTGCATGAAATGAATCGCTATTTGCACTACATCTTTGTTTCTGTAACTATTGCGCATAGAGCCACAATCCCGATATTCGCCAATAAATTTCATGGAACCTAAAAAATGGAAGAGACTAGTAGTGGCATAAAGCATATAATTTTTGCTATATCCGAAACTGATGGACGAGTAGATTTCTTCGAAGAGTACTAATCTTTCTTTGATTCGTGAATCCTCTTGTGGAGTGATGCTTTTCGGACGGTCAAAACCGGCACTGAAAAATGCAGCTTTTGTTCCATTGAAATGGATCCAGTAAATAGTCCAGGGATTTTCCTCATTACTGCCATAAGCGTGTGCTTGGTGTTCGGGTAGAATGAAAAATTGGTTGGCGGTAACTGCATATTGATGTTTGTCTAACTCGAACCACCCTTCTCCTTCCATACAATAAATGAGGATAAACTCGGTTACTTCCTCGGTGTCGCGTTTCCGGTAATGAAAATAGGCATGAGGATAATATCCTATATCTGTGATGTAAAGTTCACTGCCTAACGGATCTTGCTTTAATTCTTCAATCAGAAAAGCAGGAAGTACGATAGCGCGTTCTCCTTTAAATCCATCTTTAATTCGTGGCATATATCCATGTATTAGAATTGGATAACAAAGATAGCATATTTCCTTGATTTTACCTACAATACAGGCTTGATTTCGATGATTTTGAGGGTATAAGCGTCAAAATTCTTATTTTATGGCGCATTTGAGTAGGGATTTTTGAGCTTCTCTCTCTATTTTTGCACTATAATTTTAATCGATGAATAATACCATGAAAGAAAGATTGCTCTTCTTGATATGTTTTTTATGCATATCATTTATGTTAAAGGCGGCGGATAAGCCAGTAATTAAAATTAGTACAGAAAATGTAGACCTTATTTACCGGGTTGGTGATAATGGACGTCTATATCAAAGTTATTTGGGAAAGAGGTTGAATCATGCTACAGATATTGCCCACTTGCCGCAGGGCAGCGAAGCATATCTGACTCATGGCATGGAAGATTATTTTGAACCGGCTATTCATATAGTGCATAATGACGGCAATCCTTCTACTTTGTTAAAATATGTATCTCATACTCGGAATCAAGTGTCGCCGGGGGTAGATGAAGTAGTGATTACTATGCAGGATGATAAATATCCTGTAACTGTAAAACTTCATTATGTGGCTTACCAGAAAGAAAATCTAATAAAGACTTTCACTGAAATCAGTCATCGGGAAAAGAAACCTGTGCAGCTTCATAAGTACGCGTCTTCCATGTTGCACTTGAATCGTGCCAACTATTTCCTGACTGAATTCTCGGGAGACTGGGCCAGTGAGGCGCATGTGAAGGAACAGCCTTTGGAATTTGGTAAAAAAACGATTGATACCAAGTTGGGAGCACGTGCCAATATGTTCTGCTCTCCTTTCTTCCAACTTGCATTGGACGGAAAGTCAGAAGAGAACCAAGGTGAAGTGTTGGTCGGAACATTAGGATGGACAGGTAATTTCAGTTTTGTATTCGAAGTAGATAATAAGAACGAACTGCGTGTTATTTCGGGTATTAATCCGTATGCTTCGGAATATAGTCTGAAACCGAATGAAATCTTCCGTACTCCCGATTTTTATTTTACTTACAGTTTTACAGGTAAAGGACAGGCTAGCCGTAATTTCCATGATTGGGCCCGTAAGTATCAGGTAAAGGATGGGAACCAGACTCGTATGACTTTGTTGAATAATTGGGAAGCCACCTATTTTGATTTTGATGAAGCGAAATTGGTGAAGTTGATGGATGATGCAGTAGAACTGGGT
>OGHU01000882.1_pt1 | contig 19519 bp, 12 predicted proteins | sample 1571521 | NCBI WGS metagenome assembly OGHU01 (sample SAMEA2581963, study PRJEB24529) | metagenome | biome: Human gut stool | place: China | collected 2011 | reverse complement strand
TCCGATTCTGCATAACTCTTAGAAACCAGAATCTCTTCGAAATGTCTCACATCCAGTGTATCCTGTATGGCAGTGCCGAGAAGACAGGAAATATTTGCATGTTTTGACAGATATAGAGCACTTAGGTTAGTATGATATAGGAGTTGATAATATGAAATTAGAGAATGGAAGACCAGAAAACACAGAAGGAAGATTAGAAAAGGAAATCAGGGTATATGATTTCCTCGACAAGCTTGGTGTGGAATACCAGAGAGTAGACCATGAGGCGGCAATGACGATGGAAGCCTGTGAAGAGATTGATAGAACACTTGGAGATGGAACCGCAATCTGCAAGAACCTGTTCCTTTGCAATCGACAGGAAACAGACTTTTATCTGCTTCTGATGCCGGGAGACAAGCCATTTAAGACGAAAAATTTGTCGGCACAGATCGGTTCTGCCAGACTTTCTTTTGCAAAACCGGAGTATATGGAGAAGTATCTGGACATTACACCGGGATCCGTCAGCGTTATGGGACTTATGAATGATACAGAGGGGAAAGTACAGCTTCTGATCGATGAGGATGTAATGAAAGATCCGTATTTTGGCTGTCATCCGTGCATCAACACATCCAGTTTGAAGATTCGCACATCTGATTTGATCGCAAAGATCATTCCGGCGCTGAAGCATGCACCGAAGATGGTGAAACTTCCGGGAGCGGAGAAGCAACAGTAACTATTAATCGACACTAGGTCCATTTCCTGTTGGTTGTATATTTTTCGTGAATTTGCTATAATCTATATGTTGATATGATACAAGGGTCAAAAGGTCATGCGTTTCATGCTTGCATGAAAAAGCATGACTTATTGACCCGCAAAACACCGAAAAGTAGCCATTTTTCGTAGAAAAATGAGCGGATTTGAGGTGTTTTAGGATTGCGAGAGCATGAAATGCGAAGCAATCCGTGTATCATAGGGGTCAAAATACCTTTTGACCCCAACATCTTAACATTAGCCGATCATACTGTACTACTGTTTTTCCAGTACTAACTATTGTTATTTCTTTTTTTAGTAATGTATAAACTGCTTGTCCTTTTGTGTAATCCTTCTCTCCTTTTTGGAAAAAGGACCTGCAGAAAAACTGTTTTATTGCTGTCTAAAAGATACTCTATTTTATCAAAGAAGAACATACGATCTTGTATTTCCGGAAAATAACGGCTCTTTTTGATATCTTCCATGCAAATCGTTTTTGAAAGTATTTGATAAAATATCTTCTCACGATTCCCTCTTGCCAGACGGAGATCTCGCAATTTATGTAGTCCAACTAAATGATGAAACTCTGTTGGATCAAAGCGGAGGGTTAATTCTGTTAATCGATTTTTACGTCCTAAAACAATATGGTACTGAACATCCAATAACTGTTCAAAAGCTTCCGCACATTCTAATAAATGATCCATTTTTCATCCCCCTCCTTATGTATAAAAGAAAACCGCCCTGTATAAACAAGACGGTTTTGAGCATTTTCATTCGGTTCATTGACCTACTCCGGTTTGAGGTTTCACTGCACAACCCCTTTTAAAGACTCCGTATAGCAAGGCTTTCCGGTACGCTGCTATCCTTCAACGTCTGGACAAACACACACTGTTGTCTGTCTGATATTATCATTATATAGTGAGGGGAGAATTATGTCAAGAAAATCCTCAATTTTCCCAACTGTCTACTAATCTAATTAGACATGAAAGCATTGAAACCTCGCGGATCCACCTGACAAAATCTACTGAAGAACAGCGAGATACACTGAGGCTTTTAGACCTGTGTGAGCAGATCCGCAGACAAGTGAGTGGTATAGTTATTTTGAAAACGATGTACTAAGATTGTAATGTAGGTTTTCTGCATGAATATATTTATGTTCTCCCGGAATCTTTCTGTGCCTGGTTTTGTGAGAAGATTTTTTGTCAGTTATGCCCACATTTCTGAGGCGTACGCGGTGCGTACGGTGATGAAATCCGGGTGCGACTGGCGGAAAATCGGCCACAAAGGCAGGTGCAGGAAAGACTCCGAGAGGACATTATTTCACTTAAGGAGGATATTTTAATGAAAGAACAGATGACAACTACAGGTAATAGTGCGGGAATTTCAGGGAAACGGGCACAAACACAATTTCGTAAATATTTATTGGAACGAAATATGTCGGAACGGACGATCACCGCTTATTGTTATGCTTTGAAGCAGTTTTACGGGCTGTATTCCCAGCTGACGGATAAAAATCTGCAGCTTTATAAAGTATTTCTCATTGAACGTTATAAACCACAGACCGTCAATCTGCGGCTTCGTGCCATGAACTGTTTTGTACGTTACAGGGAAAGCTCCCTGTGTCCGGTCTCTATGGTACATGTGCAGCAGAAAGGATTTTTGGAACAGATCATCAGTCAGGCAGATTATGAGTTTTTAAAGCAGCGCTTATGGGAAGATGGGGAATATAATTATTATTTTCTTATACGGCTTATGGCTGCTACCGGGGTGCGTATCAGCGAATTGGTATTGTTTGATGTTGAAGATGTAAAAAAGGGATACCGGGATATTTATTCTAAAGGGAATAAGCTGCGCAGGGTTTACATTCCGGCTGTTTTGCGAAAGGCATTTGAGGAATGGCCCGGGTTTTCCCAGCGTCCGGATGGGATCTTATTTTTAAACCGGTTTGGAACTCCCTTATCTGCTTCCGGGATCCGTTTCCAGTTAAAGGTTTTTGCAGCAAGGTACGACATTGACCCGGATGTTATGTATCCTCATTCTTTCAGGCACCGGTTTGCAAAGAATTTTATTGAAGTGTGTCCGGATATTGCCCTGTTATCGGATCTTTTAGGACATGACAGCATTGAAACCACCCGGATCTACCTGCGGCGCAGCAGCCGGGAACAGTACCGTATTGTTAATCAGGTTGTAAACTGGTAGCTGCAGGGGGTGTATTGTACGGAAACTACATTTATTTTTCCCTCAGATAATACCAGGTTTGAAGAAAACGGATCTGAAAATACACTATCCAACGACCTGGAACTGACCCCTTTTAAGGATTTCCTGCTCCGCAAAGGAGCTTCTGATAATACGATCCGTATTTATCTTCTGGCTGTCCGCCACTTTTTCTCCCATTCTGATACCATTGACCCTGAAAACCTTCAGGCTCATAAAGCATGGCTTTTAGAACATTACCGTCCTGCTACTGTAAATGTACATATCCATGGCATGAACCAATATTTACAATATCTGGTAATTTCATCTTTTAAACTTCCTGCCGTAAAATACCAGCAGAAGACTTTTATTGACAATGTAATATCTAAAAGAAACTATGAGATACTAAAAAAGAAGCTGAAGAAGGATGAAAACTGGTTCTGGTATTTTGTAGTACGTTTTTTAGGAGCAACGGGAATGCGGGTCAGCGAACTTTTGAAAATAAAGGCGGAGCATGTAAAACTGGGGATGATGGATCTGTACTCAAAAGGCGGTAAAATAAGGCGTATTTATTTTCCTGCTGCTCTTTGTGAGGAAGCGGAAATATGGCTGAAAAGGCGTGACATCGTTTCCGGTTATATTTTTACAGGGAGAAATGGACAGGTGATCACTGCCAGAGGTATCCGTTCCCAGTTAAAGGTACTGGCAAAACGGTATAAGATCCCTTCTGAACAGGTTTATCCTCACTCTTTCAGGCACCGGTTTGCAAAGAATTTTCTGGAGAAGTTTAATGATATTTCCCTGCTGGCAGATCTGATGGGACATGAAAGTATTGAGACTACGCGGATCTATCTGACCCGGTCTTCAGAAGAGCAGCAAAAATTGATCGACCGGGTAGTGAAGTGGTAGAGGATATGATATAATGTGGTAGGCGCGTAAGAAAAACAAGCGGCTGCGTAAGCAAGCAATCGAGCGCGCAAGCACGTGTTCGCAAATGAACCCACGCAAAAACAAAGGATGGACAACCTATGTACGAATACACCTGGTATCAATGGCTGAGTTTCTTCTATATATATTGCTTTTTCGGATGGATCTTTGAGTCTACCTATGTATCTTTGAAACAGCACCGTTTTGTAAACCGCGGCTTTCTGCGACTTCCCATGCTTCCTCTTTATGGTACGGGAGCTGTGATGATGCTGTGGGTATCTCTTCCATTTAAGAGCAGTCTGGTCATGGTTTACATCTCCGGTGTAATCGGTGCTACGATCCTGGAATATGTGACGGGTTGGGGAATGGAGCGGCTGTTTAAAATGAAATACTGGGATTACAGCAACCAGCGTTTTAATTTAAACGGATATATCTGTCTGTCCTCTTCTGTTGCATGGGGATTTTTGACGATTTTTCTTACTGAGGTGATCCACAAGCCCATTGAACGATGGGTGCTTCATGTTCCAACTATGATCGGCATCCCATGTTTGTCTGTGATCACAGTGGTTTTCATTATTGATACTGCAGAATCTGTACGTACTGCCCTGGATCTTGCCAGGGTGCTTGATGCCATGACAAAGATGAAGGCAGAACTGGACGATGTTCAGGTTCAGCTGGCATTATTGAAGGCAGAAACAGAACAGAAACTGGAAGAAGCAAAGGAAGATACGGCTGTGAAGCTGGAAACTTTGCGTGTGGAAGCAGCCGGTAAAGCTGCGCAGCTGCGAAATGAAACTGCAGAACGTGCAGCCCAGTTAAAATATGAGACAACGGAGCGGGCGGCAAAACTGCGGCTTGAGACTGCATTAAAAGCGGCTCAGTTAAAGGAACATGCAGATGAGAAAGCAGCTCAGTACCGTGAAGAGGCGGCTGCAAAGATCGAAGCTGCCAAGAATGTAAAAGCTGCTATGACTGCCAGCCGTAATGAACGTATCGCACCAATGAGCAGCCGTATGACGGAATTAACAAAGAAACGTCAGGATATGATGAAACATATGAATTTCTACCGCAGAAGTATTTTACGTGGAAATCCATCTGCATCTTCTATGAAGTTTGCAGCGGCTTTGAAGGAATTGAGGGAAGCGGCTGAGAAGAGAAATAAATAGTAAGCGTTTATGTCCCCGCTGATGCGGGGATATATGCTGGGTATTATCTTCCCGCCGATGGCGGGGAGATGTCTTGGCAGAGCAAACATAAAAACACCCCTGGGATTGAAATTTTCTTTCCCAGGGGTGTTTACGTTTGCCAGGTATCCACTCATGAACCCCGCGCTGACGCGCTCTACTGTCTGCTTACGCAGACGGTTCATTCGTTAATGGTCCAAGAAAAACAAATGTCTGCTTCGCAGCCGCTTGTTTTGCCATGCATATCGAGAATGCGCCTGTGACGCATTCGAAGATTTCTTTTGGACTCATTACATCATCTTATCAACCATAGCCATTACAGCTGCGCCAAGTGCATTCTCTTTCTCTTCTGCGTCTTTCAGGGAAGTTCCCTTTACGCCGAAGTAGAATTTGATCTTTGGTTCGGTGCCGGATGGTCTTACGCAGATCCATGCGCCGTCTTCCAGGTCATAGTAGAGAACGTTGGAAGAAGGAAGTCCGGTAGGCTTTACTTCGCCGGTTGCCATATTTTTGATGGTGTCTAACTTGTAGTCTCTTGCGGAGGTTACTTTGTAGCCGCCAACTTCGGTTGGAGTATTATTTCTCAGTGTCTCCATAATGGACTGGATCTTTGCAAGTCCTTCAATACCGGATAAACCGATTGCCTTTACAGCATCTTTATAGTAGCCGTATTTCTCATACATAGCGATCATTGCATCCCATAAGGTCATGCCTTTCTGCTTGTAGTATGCAGCTGCCTCGCAGAGAGCGGCTGTTGCGGAAATAGCGTCCTTATCACGGGCATAGGTTCCGATCAGGCATCCATAGCTCTCTTCCATTCCGAAAAGGTATGTACCATGTCCGGTAGTCTCATTCTTTAAGATCTGCTTTCCGATCCACTTAAATCCGGTCAGAACCTCGATCAGTTCTGCGCCGTATGATTTTGCTACTGCATCGATCAGGTTGGTGGAAACGATGGATTTAACAACCTGTCCGTCTGCCGGGATCTTTCCAGCTGCCTGCTTCTGGCTGAGTACGTACTCACACAGAAGGGATCCGGACATATTTCCAGTCAGTGGAATATATTCGCCGGACTTGGTATCTTTTACATATACACCAAGACGGTCTGCATCCGGGTCAGTTGCCAGTACCAGGTCTGCATCTTTCTCTTTTGCCAGCTTTAAGCCCAGTTCAAATGCTTCTTTTGCTTCCGGGTTTGGATAGCTTACAGTTGGGAAATCGCCATTTGGCAGTTCCTGCTCCGGAACTACGTATACATGGGTAAATCCGATCTCTTTCATAACTCTTCTTGCAGGGATATTTCCTGTTCCGTGAAGAGGTGTGTATACGATAGTGATCTGATCCTGCATCTCATCAATGGCCTTCTGGTTTACTACCTGAGCCTTTACCTGAGCGATGTATTTATCATCAATCTCCTGTCCAATTACCTGATACAGACCTGCTGCTGTTGCAGAAGCCTCATCTGTAGTCTTTACTGTAGACAGATCTTCGATTGCCAGAACTTCTTCTGTAACACCTTTATCATGAGGAGGTGTAAACTGTGCGCCATCTTCCCAGTATACCTTGTAACCATTGTATTCCGGCGGGTTGTGGCTTGCAGTGATATTGATACCTGCTACGCAGCCCAACTCACGTACTGCAAAGGACAATTCCGGTGTTGGACGAAGGGATTCAAACTTATATGCCTTGATACCGTTTGCTGCTAAAGTCATAGCTGCTTCCATAGCAAATTCCGGGGACATATGACGGGAGTCGTATGCAATTGCTACGCCCTTGTTAGCTGCTCCCTGCTTGATAATATAATTTGCAAGTCCCTGGGTAGCACGTCTTACAACGTAAATATTCATACGGTTGATACCTGCGCCGATGATACCTCTTAAACCAGCGGTTCCGAACTCAAGGTCCATATAGAAACGCTCTTTGATCTCGTTTTCATTGCCCTCAATGGCGCGCAGTTCTTCCTTTGTAGCCTCATCAAAGTAAGGATTTGATAACCATTCCTGGTATATCTTCATGTAATCTTTCATTATAACATACTCCCTCCTAAATTAAATTTTGGAGTCAAAAGGTCTTTTGACAGCCCCCTGATTCATGCTTTTAATTATACTATATCATGTCAGAAAAAGGAAGTCTTAGAAGAAGCGAATCTTCTTTACCATCTCTACAAATTCACGGTTATTTCTGGTCTTTGAAAAGAGATCTAAGATCTTCTCTACTGCCTCATCCGGCTTTAAGGAATTGGTGGCTTTGCGGATAATATCTACTGCCTCTGCCTCTTCTTTTGTAAGGAGCAGATCATCTCTTCTGGTACCGGATTTTAAAATGTCAATAGCCGGGAAGATACGTTTTTCAGACAGTTTACGGTCCAGCACCAGTTCCATGTTGCCGGTACCCTTAAATTCCTCGTAAACCACATCATCCATACGGCTTCCTGTATCTACCAATGCTGTTGCAAGAATGGTCAGACTGCCCTTTTCACGCATATTTCTTGCAGCACCGAAGAAACGCTTTGGCATATGCAGTGCTGCCGGATCAAGACCACCGGAAAGGGTACGGCCGCTTGGGGCAACGGTCAGATTGTAAGCTCTTGCCAGACGGGTGATACTGTCTAAAAGGATGATAACATCTCTTCCATGTTCTACCAGACGTTTTGCACGTTCAATAACCATTTCAGATACACGTTTGTGGCGCTCCGGAAGCTCATCAAAGGTGGAATAGATAACTTCTACATTTGGCCCTACAATGGCTTCTTTGATGTCAGTTACTTCCTCAGGACGCTCATCGATCAAAAGGATCATCAGATGCATGTCCGGATGATTGGTGGTAATAGCTTTTGCCACCTGTTTTAAGAGAGTGGTCTTACCAGCTTTTGGCGGGGAAACGATCATACCACGCTGTCCTTTACCGATGGGTGCCAGCAGGTCTAATACTCGCATGGCAACAGAAGTTTTCTCTCTTGGATTTTCCATGTGGAGACGCTGATTTGGGAAGATCGGGGTCAGATCCTCAAAGTTTGGTCTTGTCTCAGTAGCACTTAATGGATAGCCGTTCACTGTTTTAATATAGAGAAGTGCAGCGAATTTTTCTGTAGCTGCTTTTACTCTTCTGTTTCCCACAATGATATCACCGGTCTTTAAGTTGAAACGGCGGATCTGGGATGGTGCAACATAGACATCATTTTCACCTGGAAGGAAGTTTTCACAGCGGATAAAGCCGAAACCGTCCGGCATAACCTCTAAGATACCGTTTGCCTCAATGCCGCTGTCTAATTCTGCCATATCCTGTGTGGAAAGTCCCATGGCGTCATTTCTGTATTCCGGTCTTGCCACACGCTCCTGGTTGTCCACATTCTGGACATAAGTCTGGTTCTGGGTAGAATAAGTCTGGCTGACGGGAACCGCCTGCTGAACAGGGGCAGCTGCCGGAGTGCTGTAACTATTGTTGTTATTGTTATAATTGTTGTTCCCATATGTACGGATCTGCGGACGGGTCTGGTTAAATCTTTCGTATGTACGGTTATTTCTCTGATTATTCCGGTTGTCCTGGGAACGCTTTTCCTGATATCTGTTTTCCTGTGGGCGGGTCTCCTGCACACGGTTTTCCTGGCTGCGATTTTCCTGCACACGACTTTCCTGCACCCGGTTCTCCTGTGGGCGGGTCTCCTGACTGCGGGTTTCCTGGACTGTTTTCTCAGCATTTACACGGCTGCTGTGAGGTTTCACTGTTACTGTTTCTGCTGTGTTTTTCTGACTTTTCTCTTCCTGGGCACATAAAAGGTCAATAAGCTCTGCCTTACGAAGGCCGCTGATCCCTTTCAGTCCCACATTTTTTGCCATCTCTTTCAGTTCGGCAAGGGACCTTGTCTCTAATTTTTCGCGCATACTACTCTCCTATCTATTATGCATCTGTTATCTGAATTATTCAGTTTGCCTGTCTTTGTAAAATACGGGATTTTTCCAGATTTTGGGAAGTTCCTTTTATAGACAGATCCGACAGGCAGAGTGAGAATTTCTGCCTTGGGATCCACGTAAAATTATTTTTATCATTTTTTATTATACATTGCCATTGTTAATCTTTCAACCATTTCATATGGGCTTTTATCTGCTTTTCATAGCCATTATCTGATGGTTCATAGAATACTGTACCCTCCATTCCATCTGGAAGATACTGCTGCTTAACATAATGTTTCGGGTAATCATGGGCATATTTATAGCCTTCACCATGTCCTAATTTCGCTGCACCTTTGTAATGACGGTCCTGAAGATGTACCGGCACCGGCATGGTACGGGTGGTCTTTACATTTTCCATGGCATTCTGTATGGCAACATAGGCTGCATTGCTTTTAGGGGCACATGCCACATAGGAAGCTGCCTGGGAAAGGATGATCTGAGCTTCCGGAAGTCCAATTCGCTCTGCTGCAAGAGCTGCGCTTACTGCTACATTTAACGCCTGTGGGTCTGCATTTCCAACGTCTTCAGAAGCACAGATCATAATACGGCGGGCAATAAATTTAATATCTTCTCCTGCATACAGCATACGTGCCAGATAATACACGGCCGCATCCGGGTCAGATCCCCGCATACTTTTAATAAAAGCAGAGATGGTATCGTAATGGTTGTCCCCATCTTTGTCATAACGCACGGCCCGTTTCTGGATACATTCCTGGGCAGCAGCAAGGTCAATATGTATCAATCCGTCTTCGCTGCGTTCTGTAGTGAGAACTCCCAGTTCTACTGCATTTAAGGCTGCTCTGGCGTCCCCATTGGCTGTATCTGCCAGAAAATCTGCGGCATCTTCCTCGATCTTTACCCGGTAAGTTCCCATTCCACGTTCTGAGTCGGTTACCGCCCGGTAGATCAGCTGTTTAATGTCATCTTTCTCCAGTGGCTTTAACTCAAAAATACGGGATCTGGAAAGAAGCGCCCCGTTTACCTCAAAATAAGGATTTTCCGTAGTAGCACCGATCAGTGTCAGTGTACCGTCTTCTACAAAAGGAAGAAGATAATCCTGCTGGCCCTTATTAAAACGGTGGATCTCATCTACAAAAAGAATGGTCCGCCGTCCATACATTCCCATATTGTTTTTTGCCTCTGTGACCACTTCTTCCATGTCTTTTTTACCCGCCACAGTGGCATTGATCTGCTTAAAATCTGCCTGAGTGGTGTTTGCGATCACCTTGGCAAGGGTGGTCTTTCCTGTTCCCGGAGGTCCATAGAAGATCACAGATCCCAGTTTATCCGCCTTGATCGCCCGGTAGAGCAGCTTATCTTTTCCAATGATATGCTGCTGCCCCACTACCTCATCCAGTGTGCGCGGACGAAGTCTGGAAGCCAGGGGCGACTCCTTCTCCATTGTATTTTCTCTCATATAGTCAAATAGATCCATTTGATTTCTCCATTTTTCTTTTGATCTCATTCGATCAACAATTCATCAGCCGTTACAAAAACATAACCTTCCTTCTGCAGTATATCGACCAGCTCCAGGGCTGCCTCTACAGAGGAAGGAAATATATCATGCATTAATATAATATCCCCATCTTTTACATCTTTCAAGACCCGCCGGACGATCTTTCCTTTATCTTTTAGTTTCCAGTCTAAAGAGTCTACAGACCAGAGGACCGGGCTCATTCCAATCTCTTCTTCCAGTTCTTCGTTCCAGTCACCATAGGGCGGACGTATATATTCCGGGCGCTTTCCGGTAATGGCTTCGATCTGTTCCTGGGTATGTTCTACTGCTTCACAGACTGCCTCCGGTCCCGCTTTTGTCAGCTGGATATGTTCATAACTGTGATTGCCAATAAGATGTCCTTCTTCGCTCATACGCTTTACAATATCTTCTTTTCCTTCTATATTGCTTCCCATAAGAAAAAAGGTAGCATGGACTCCCCGTTCTTTCAGTCCGTCTAAAAGAAGCGGGGTACATTTCCGGTCCGGACCATCATCAAAAGTGAGGGCTATATACCCGGGCTGGCCGGCAACTTTTGAAAGTGCAGGAAGTGAAAATATTTTTTCTATATCCCTGTGATCATTTTTCAGGAAAATAGCGGATAAGACCAGATCTGCTGTAAACAGAAGAAAGACGAAATATTTTATATACCTGTTATGCACGGTTCACCTGATGAATGGTATCTGTTTATTTTATGCGGGAATACGCAAAAAAATCCGCCTTTGAAGCAGATTTCCCATTCTGCCAAAAGCGGATTTAAATAGTTATTTCATCAGCCTGGTGCCTGACCTGTTACTACCTTATCATTGTTTCCATTATTTGCAGAGTCCTTCTTTACTCCCGGGCCTCCATTTACGCCTGTTACTTTCTGATCATCAGAAGAGGAGTTGGAAGTACTGTTGTCAGAGGAACCTGTGGTAGAGTTTGCAGGAGTGATCTGAACGTTGTTTCCTGTGTTATTATTTCCTGTATTGCTGCCTGAAGCATTATTTCCGGAATTCTGGCTGCTCTGGTCCCCTGTTGTTTCCTGACCCTGCTGGCTTAAATGTCCATCTGCGGCTGCCTGATAGGTGACGCCATTTATTTCTACTGCTCTGCCAGATACCATACGACCGTCGGAAGGATCCATATAATAACGAAGCCCGCCTACCTCGATCATTCCTGTTGCCATCCTGCCATCACTGTTAAAGTAATACCATGCACCATCTAACTGTCTCCAGCCAATTGCCATGGCACCGGAGCCTCTCAGATAATATTTTCCACCTGCATCTGTCAGCCATCCAGTCTGCATCACACCTTCGTTGTTGGAATAATACCAGGTGCCACCATCATTGATCCAGCCTTTTAACAGATCTCCGGAACTGCCAAGGTAATACCATTTGCCGTTCTGGTTCGTCCAGCCAGTAACCATTTTCCCAGAATTTTCCAGATAGTAGCGTTTGCCGCTAACTTCGATCCAGCCTGTCTGCATAGCACCGTCATTGCCAGTATAGTACCAGGTACCATTATCACTGATCCAGCCTTTCTTTACAGCACCGCTGCTTCCAAGGTAGTACCATTTTCCGTTTTCTGACTGCCAGCCAGTCTGCATTTTTCCGGTAGTAGTATCCAGATAATAACGGGCATCTGCTACTGTGATCCAGCCGGTAGATGCAAGTCCGTCTTTATCCATGTAGTACCAGTCATTTACATCCTGTGCCCATGCATTTTTCTGTTTTTCGTAATTTGCGTAATAATAACGCTTTCCGTTAATGGTGCGCCAGGTGTTTGCCGGGATCACAGAGGTAAAGTCCTTAAACTGGAAGTCAATATCCACGTTGCCATTGATACCTTTTACAGAACCGCTGCTTGTAGCCTGCCACATCACCGGATTTTGCCAGGTATATCGGGCAGAATATCTTGCCACCCATACTGGATAATTCATCTGGCTCATATCTAGTTTATTGTTCAGCCAGTTCTCATTTGCATAGATGATCGGGTAATAACCGGCTGCAGAAATCCGCTTGCAGAAAGCGTTTGCAATAGCCGCCAGCTCTGATTTTGACAGATTTCCCTGAGTAGAGTCTTCCATATCAAATGCTACCGGATAGGAGATCGGATAGTCGGTGATCAGGTTTAATACAAAATCTGCCTCCTGGACTGCCATGTCTGTGGTAGTTGCCAGAGAATAAATATAAACGCCTACTTTAACACCATTGGCAGTTGCGTTCTGGATATTCTTGTGGAAATAGGGATCTACTGCTCCCTTGGAACGGGTTCCCAGCATAACAAATGAAATATCATCCTTTGCCACCTGGCTCCAGTTGATCTCTCCCTGCCATCTGGAAACATCAATACCACGATGGAGCACATTCTGGATCGCGCTTCCATCTGACATCTGGTACGTACCGTTTACCTTTTTCCAGGCATTGGTATTTGTGGTAGTATTGTTGGATGATGTATTGGAATTGTTTGTATTGTTTGTATTATTGCTGTTATTAGTATTATTGTTACTATTTGAATTATTTGAATTTCCTGTGTTTGTTGTAGAATTGGAAGAATTAGTATTTCCCGGATCTCCAGGACCTCCTGTGGAAATCTCTGATACCCGGGATGAGTCATCCCCCGGACCTGCAGCAAAGGCTGGAAGAGAACTTCCAAGACTGGTGATCCCAATCATACCTGCCAGTGCCAGCGCCCGGCATCGTTTTATGATCTTATCTGCGTTATTCATGCCTGTTCTCCTGAAAAAGGGGATGTCTTTTTCCTGACATCCCCATTATGTAGTCTGCAATTTAAAAGTTTTCTATCAGCCTGGTCCGTCTGTGCGTCCTGCCGTTAAGGTGTCAGAACTGGATGTGGTATTGGAAGGACTGTTTGATGTATTATTTGAAGTGTTACCACCGGAAGGACCATTGTTGGAGCTGGAATTTCTTGATACACCAGGTCCGCCATTTTCACCGGTTACACCACCGGAAGCAGAAGTACTGCTGCTAGATGGTGTCTGAGCAGATACGCCGCTTGCATTCTGGCATACACCACTTCCATCAAAGTTGTAGGTAGTTCCGTTGATATCCAGGGAGGTTCCTGTTGTCATCTTTCCGCCGTTTGTCGGATTCATGTAGTAGATCTTATTATCTACCTGGATCCAGCCTGTCATCATGTGACCATTGGTATTGAAATAATACCAGGCATTATCGATCTGCTTCCAGCCTACACTCATCTTGCCATTGCTCTGATTCATATAATACTTATTGCCTTCGCTGTCAGTGAGCCAGCCTGTAAGCATACGCCCATCTGTATTCAGATAATAGTAGTCGGTGTCAACTTTTGCCCAGCCGGTCATCATCTTTCCGTCTGTTCCAAACAGATACCAGTTGTCCTTGATCTGTGCCCAGGAATTAACTACACATTTGCCGCTGCTCTGGAAGTAGTACCAGGCACCGTCCATCTGACGCCAGCCGGTTCCCATAGATCCGTCACCACGCATAAAGTAATAATCGTTTCCGATCTTTAACCAGCCGGTAACCATGGTACCGTCACCTAAGAAGTAGTACCATTTGCCATATTCCGGATTGATCCAGCGGCTTTGAGCCATCAGACCGTTTGGACGGAAGAAGTACCATTTTCCATCGATCTGTTTAAATCCGGTAGTCATATGTCCATCGGAAAGGTCCATATAATATTTGCCATCACTGGTTTCCAGCCAACCTGTATAGGTCTTGCCCTGGTAGATGTAGGTCCAATGGTCATTTGACTTGGTCCATCCATCTGCGGCGTATGAATTAAACGCAGATCCCAACGCCATAGCGCCGATCATACCAGCTGCTGCAAGGGCTGCGAAATATTTTTTACGTCCCATTTTCTCCTCCTGTTCTGTTGTATCGTCTCTTTTTCATTGATCGCACAATTATTTTTCACTTTTAATTAAGTATAGCACAAATGAACTTTCCATGATTAACATTTTTATTACAATTTTCTGAAACCTGTTTTGAAATGCATTTGTGTATGTTCCCATATCATGGGGCGTTTCTAAAAGAACTGTGGTAACTCCTTCATCAGCTTCTTATAGTACCGCTTCGCATACCGGTACATAATAATGGTGTACTCTCCAAACTCATCTCCCAGACTTGCCTTGTATACAGCCCACAGGCACCAGAGGAAGCCCCCTAAGGCTGCGTCTGCATAGGTGATGAACCGCTCTTTGTCATCTGGTCTGCGCTGTAAATACAGTTCCAGTAATTTTTCGGTCTGCTCTTCCTCATAATAGGAATAAATCGCACACATGGATACGTCCATTAACGGGTCGCACATGCCTGCGTACTCCCAGTCAAGAAGTTTTGCACTGTGATCCGGGAAAATTAAAAAGTTATCCACATTTGCGTCAATATGGCATAAACATTGTGGAAGATCCATTTTATCTAAGGCATCTAACAACTGATTTACCCATTCACGAACCTGACTGTAGTCTTCAAAAGGAATGCCGCCATGTTCCAGGCAAAGTTTCTCGTAAAAGCTGATCCGCTCCCTGATATTAAAGCTGTGGCCTACTTTTAAACCTGCTTCATGAAGCTTTCGCACCATATCCATACAGGTCTTCATATCGTCCCAGTTGTCTGCGCTGGCATTGTGGGTATTTTCATAGTATTCAGAGATCTTATAACCGGTCTTCGGGTTCAGATACAACACATGTTCTGTAATGCCCAGAGGACGGACGGCATCATAAACTTCTTTTTCCTGCTCTCTGTTAATAAGAAGCTCTGTGCCAGGTCCGGGGATACGGCAGATACAGTGATGATCTCCGGTGCGGAACAGGAAGGATTTATTGGTCATGCCGGATTTTAAGCATTTGATGTCTGTGATCTGAAACTCCGGCACATGGAATACCTCTGCTACCAGCTCCATGGCCGCATTATCGGAGTGGTTCTGATAATGGGTATCAAAGAGGCGCAGCTCTTCCAGATTTTCAAATTCGTATACCTGGTTATCCGGCTGGCGGTTGATATTCATCTCGATCTCGTTCCATTTGGACGCAGGTATGCCGCAGGCTTCTTCTGTCTGTTTCAACAGCTCCTTGTCCTCTTTTTCCAGACGGCGTTTTGCCTCTCCCTTTAACATGTCCACATAAGGCTGCTCCCAGTAAAACTGCTCTGTTCCGGGGATCTGATAATAAGCCTCTAATACAGGAAGGAATTTAGCGGAAAACTCCCTGGAAAGATATACGGGACCGTACATAAACCACGCATCTTTTCCGCCTACATTTACATCGCTGATACGGCCCTTTTTATTAAAGGTAAGGCACCATTCCTTGGTCTCTCCTTCTTCGTGGGCTGCGCTGTACCAGGCACCGCACTCATAGGAATGGTACATATTTTCCCGCATCCAGTTATCTGATGAAAGAATGTATACGTTCCGGCCTTTTAAGAACTTTCTGGCTCTGTATACAGTAGCCAGCGTGTTTTTGCAGGAGTATTCCGGATTGTATAATAATTTCACATCGTATTTATCGATCAGGTATTCAAATTTTTCTTTTAAATAGCCTACTGCAATGGTAATGTCGTGGATCCCCACTTCATGGAGCTGTTTGATCTGACGCTCGATCATGCGCTCTCCAAAGACCTCTAAAAGACCCTTTGGAGTCTCGAAGGTAAGAGGCACAAAACGGGAACCGAAACCGGCTGCAATGATCAGCGCCCCATCTACTTTATAAGGCTTTAACAGTTCTTTTCCCTTTTCCAGAAGGATGAGATATTTTTCTTTCCCATTTTCTTCCTCTGCAATATATCCCTCTGCCAGACATTCCTTCACCAGCCCATTGACTGTACCCAGGGATATGTCCATGTTTTTCGCCATTTCCCGCTGTGTAATATCCGGTTTTTCCAGTATATTTCTGCATACCAGCGCCTGTCGGTTCATATGATCTTTAACTCCTTTTCCTGCTTATGCTTATGTTTATATTTATGTTCATTTTTATTATTTTTCAAAAATATATGAACATTATAGCACACTGGGTTTAAAATGCAAGTTAAACAATGCCACTCATACCGCGAAAAAAACACCCTTCCGGGATACGTTATATATCACCAGAAGGGCATTTTATTTATGTAATTGCGTCCAATACTCAGGTTCACCGCACTCTCGCGCTTATCTGCCTGCTGACGCAGGCGGAACCTTCTATTTTATAAGATTTATTAAACCTCAAAGATCAGATCGCCGTAGCTCGGCATTGGCCATAAGTCTTTGTCTACCAGCATTTCCAGTTTGTCTACCGGGGTTCTTAATGCTGCCATTGCAGGAACGACTTCCTCATGGTAAGCAACTGCCTGGTCCTTGCCGCCATCCATTGCTGCGCTCTTTTCAGTAATTTCGGTCAGTTTTGCAAGAGCCAGTTTGGTTTCTGCCAGAAGATCAGAGGTTTCTAACAGAAGCTCTGTCTGGGTGCTTACATCTGCTTCAGGGCAAGCACTCTTTACTGCGGAGATGGAAGCTGCAAGAGCAGTTGTGTATTTGATAACAGCCGGGATGATCTGCTTTCCAGCCATATCGATCATGGTCTTTGCTTCGATGTTGATAGCCTTTGCATAGCCTTCATACTCAACTTCTACTCTGGACTCCAGCTCGGTCTTTGTAAATACGCCGAATTCTTCAAACAGCTTTACAGCCTTGTCTGTGATCAGTGCCGGAATAGCATCTACCATAGACTTGATGTTTGGAAGTCCTCTTCTCTCAGCTTCTGCTACCCACTCATCGGAATAACCATTTCCATTGAATACAACTCTCTTGTGAGCTGCCAGGGTTTCCTTGATCATGTCATGTACAGCCATATCAAAGTTATCTGCCTTCTCCAGCTTGTCAGCTGCTTCCTTGAAGGCTTCAGCGATAATGGTATTTAATACTGTATTTGCAGATGCAATAGAGTCGGAAGAACCTACCATACGGAACTCGAACTTGTTTCCGGTAAATGCAAATGGTGACGTTCTGTTTCGGTCTGTTGCATCTTTCATGAAATCAGGTAATGTCTTAACACCTGTCTCTAACATTTTTCCTGAAATACTATGTGTGGCTTCACCAGTGCTGATCAGCTGTGACAACACATCCTCCAACTGCTCGCCCAGGAACACGGAAAGGATTGCCGGCGGTGCCTCATTTGCTCCTAATCTATGGTCATTTCCGACATCTGCTGCCGATTCTCTTAACAGATCTGCATGTGTATCCACTGCCTTTAAGATACAGGTTAAAACTAATAGGAACTGAATGTTCTCATGTGGTGTTTTGCCCGGATCCAACAGGTTAATTCCATCATCTGTTGTGATAGACCAGTTATTGTGTTTTCCGGAACCGTTTACACCAGCAAATGGTTTTTCATGAAGCAAGCACTGTAAACCGTGGCGGTAAGCTACTTTTTTCAAAGTCTCCATAACTAACTGGTTGTGGTCAACTGCGATGTTTGCCTCTGCATAGATCGGAGCTAACTCATGCTGTGCCGGTGCTACCTCGTTATGCTGTGTTTTTGCAGATACACCGAGCTTCCAGAGCTCTTTGTTTACATCTTTCATGTAAGCTGCGATTCTCTCACGGATGCTTCCGAAATAGTGATCATCCATTTCCTGCCCTTTTGGAGGCATTGCACCAAATAAGGTACGTCCGGTGAAAATCAAATCTTTTCTCTGTAAATATTTTTCTCTGTCAACAATGAAATATTCCTGTTCCGGTCCAACGGAAGGGGTTACTTTTTTCGAGGTTGTGTTTCCAAATAACCGGATCAATCGAAGGGACTGCTCATTAATTGCCTCCATAGAACGAAGCAATGGTGTTTTCTGGTCAAGCGCCTCACCTGTGTAGGAACAGAAAGCAGTTGGAATACACAGTGTTGCGCCTGCTGCATCCTGTCTGACGAATGCCGGTGAAGTACAATCCCACGCTGTATATCCTCTGGCTTCAAACGTTGCCCTAAGACCACCGGATGGGAAAGATGATGCATCCGGTTCACCTTTGATCAGCTCTTTTCCGGAAAAGCTCATCAATACTTTTCCGTTTGGCATTGGAGCCGTGATAAAAGAATCATGTTTCTCTGCTGTTACACCGGTTAACGGCTGGAACCAGTGTGTATAGTGTGTTGCTCCTTTTTCAATTGCCCATTCTTTCATCTCATGTGCAACGACATCTGCTGTTTCAAGGTCTAACTCGCGACCTTCCTGAATTACTTCCTTTAACTTCTTGTAAACCTTCTTTGGCAGACGCTCCTGCATCACTGCATCATTGAATACGTTCTCGCCAAAAATCTCTGCTACATTTAAGTATCCTGTTTCGCTCATGTTCTACATCCTTTCTTCTTCACCGGTCTAATCCCCTGAGACTATTCCCTGCTTTTTTGAACAAATGTAAGAGATCTTAAATTCTCATTTCTTATTGTACCTTGAAAGTGGATGAATGTCAGTAAGAAATTTCTCCTATATGGCTTTTATGAGAAATTGTGTGACAACTTCTTACAAAAAAAGAGCATTCCAAGCTACTTGGAACGCCCTTGTTCATCTCTCACATTTGTTTTGTTGAACTTAAGATAATACTTTTCTCTCCAAAATGCAAGAGAAAATTTCACTTTTTTATCATTTTGCTATATTGAACAATAAATTCATGTAAAGTCTGAAATCTTTGTTAAATATAACATTATGGAAAGTGGACTTCCGTCTGTGCGACAATATTATTCAGCTTTGCCAACAGAACCGAACAGTTCCATTTTCTCTTTTACAGTAGCTTTGATAGCTTCTGCACCCGGAGCTAATAATTTACGCGGATCAAATCCTTTACCCTCTAAATCTTTACCAGCTTCGATATATTTACGTGTAGCATCTGCGAAAGATAACTGGCACTCTGTGTTAACGTTGATCTTAGCTACTCCAAGGGAGATTGCTTTCTTGATCATGTCTTCCGGAATACCTGTACCTCCGTGAAGTACTAACGGCATCTGGCCTGTTAATTTCTGGATAGAATCAAGAGTCTCGAAGCTTAATCCTTCCCAGTTTGCCGGATATTTACCATGGATGTTACCGATGCCTGCTGCA
>OGHU01000869.1_pt1 | contig 19678 bp, 20 predicted proteins | sample 1571521 | NCBI WGS metagenome assembly OGHU01 (sample SAMEA2581963, study PRJEB24529) | metagenome | biome: Human gut stool | place: China | collected 2011 | reverse complement strand
ACCGAGATCTACACTCTTTCCCTACACGACGCTCTTCCGATCTACACCTTTGCGGTAGACTTCCACATCATTGATCTTGCCGCTCTTTGCCATTAAATCGACCATGGCATCAAGAGCTTCTTTTTTACCAGTTACTTTTCCATTCAGTTCAATACTTTCTGCTGCGAGTAAATCTCTGATTTTCATTTGAAAAACCCTCCCTTTCTATTGTTCCCCAATAAACAATTTCTTATTGCTATCAAGTAAAGCAATTACTTCTGCTTTTGTAGCCAGTTCCTCGGAAAATGCAGAGGCACTTCCGGTGCAGACACCCATCTGGAACGCTTTCCCATAGCTTCCGTCCTCAAGGTATCCTGCGATAAATCCTGCCACCATGGAATCTCCTGCTCCTACGGAATTGACAACCTTTCCTTTTGGTGCTTCGGACTGGAAGATGCTTCCATCTTCTGCGACTAAAACAGCTCCGTCACCTGCCATAGATACCAGAACGTTTCTCGCTCCCTTTTCCTGCATTTTCTTTGCATAGGTGATGACATCTGCCTTACTTTCAATCTTCACTCCGAAAATTTCGCCAAGCTCATGATTGTTTGGCTTGATCAGAAATGGATGATACTGTAATACATTCACCAGAAGATCTTTTGTTGCGTCTACCACAATTTTCAAGTCCTTGTTCTGAAAATGTCTCATAATATCCATATACATCGAACCCGGCATAACATCCGGAATGCTTCCTGCAAGCACGAGGATATCACCGTCTGACAGTGTATCAAGCTTTTCATAAAGCTTTTTAATATCTGCCTCCGCGATCGCCGGTCCCTGTCCGTTGATCTCCGTCTCTTCATTGGAACGAAGCTTTACATTAATTCTGGAAATTCCCTTTTCCACGCTGATAAAGTCGGCGCGGACTCCTTTTTCCTCTAACAGATCCTGTATTCTGTTTCCTGTGAATCCGGCCAGAAAGCCAAGTGCTGTATTCTCAAAGCCAAGATTCTTTAAAACCATGGAAACGTTGATTCCTTTTCCTCCCGGAAAAATAATCTCATCCGTTGTACGATTTACGATTCCGCAGGTAAAATTATCTACAGAAACGATGTAATCCAGCGATGGATTAAAAGTTACGGTATAGATCATTTTTTCGACTCCTTTCTGTTTACTGCTTTACATCTATGACATTTTTACATTTTTTATAAGCTGGAAGGCTCAGTCCTGTCGTGATGACCGTTGCGCCTTCAAATGGTGCAAACGTCACGCTGGAGATCTGATTGAACTTGCTCTCGTCTGCCAGAACGAAACGTTCCTTGCAGTTTTCCATGGATTTTTTCTTCACCATCGCCTCTTTTAACTCCGGTGTGGAATAACCTTTCTGAAGGCTGACACCATTTGCACCCCAGAAGCCTTTGGTAAAATTGTATTTTTCCAGTGCTGCGACTGCCTCTTCTCCTACGATCGCCTCTGTGACCGCTTTAAACTCACCGCCCAGGAGATACACGGTAAACCCTCTCTCTGCCAGACGCTTCGCATGGCTGATCGCATTTGTCACAAACACCGCCTGATGGCTCGTGATGTATTCGATCATCAGCTCTGTTGTCGTTCCGGCATCCAGATAAACAAAATCCCCCGGTGCAATCTGTTCTGCGGCGTATTTTGCAATTTTGTTCTTTGCGTCACGATTCTTTTCTTTCCGGCTGACGACGTTGTCATCCTTAGTACTGTACGCCATCGTTTTAAGGATTGCCCCACCATGAACCTTCGTCAACTGACCGTTTGCATCCAGTGCATTCAGATCCCTTCGTATCGTAGATTCCGAAGCGTTAAGTTCTGTCATCAACTGCTGTACTGTCACACTCCCCATACTTTCCAGTATGGATAATATCTTCGCAAATCTTTCCTCTGTCAGCATTTATCCACCTCCAATTTCCGTCAACATCATTCATGTCCGTTCATCTTTATATCTGAATTATAGATTCGCATTCCGTCACAGTCAATCATTTTCCGTCAAAATCATTCACAAAAATGATTATTTAAAATTGTGCAGAAGTTACAAGAGCGACGTCTGATAAACTTATTCCTCGCTGATTATGTAACAGAAACATTGCAACATAATTTTCTGTTACAAAAAAACTGCTGCACAGTGAGCTCTGATTTACTTGCTTCTCTCTGTACAACAGTTTCTGCGTTTTTGTTGTGATTTATTTATTTTCTTTTTTAAACCGTGCGATCGCATCTATAATCTTAAAGCTTTCGATCATGACTACTTCCGCATTTCTTGTCTTAAATTTCCGGACCATCTCATCAAATGGAAGCCCTGCAATGTAACACCGCAGTGCCATAATGATCGCGCTGTGCGTCACGATCAGCACATCTCCGTTTTCCCGTTTCATAATATATTCCATAGCATCCAGCGTGCGTTTTACCACATCATTGTAACATTCACCGCCTCCCGGTGTGCGCACATAGCGGCGGTCTTTTCTCCACTCCTGATATTCCGGACTGTTTTCCCGCTCGATCACACGCCAGTTGGAACCTTCCCAGCTTCCGAGGTTCATCTCCACCAGTCCATCCAGCGGAATACAGGTCGCATGCAGCGCTTCCGCAGCGATACGTGCCGTCTCTGCCGCCCGAAGCTGCGGTGAATGATAGACATGTTTTACCGAAATATCTTCTTCCACCAGCTGGCACGCCAGTTCCTTCGCCTGCCGGATTCCATTTTCATTCAGTGGAATATCGGTTTTTCCCTGAATCTTCTTTTTTACATTCCACTCTGTTTCACCATGACGTACAAAATATAGTTTCATCGCTCGTCCTTTTCTATGATAAAAATAAGACCATCTGTATTTCATCCCGGTAGCTTCCGTCTTTCAGTTTAAACGCATGAGGTTCTCTTCCCCACTCGCGAAAACCTAATTTTTCATACAGACGGATTGCTGCCACATTGTCATCAAAAACACCCAGTTTCAGCTGCTCAAGTTCTGTTTTTCTGGCGTTTTCGATCGCATATTCCATCAACTGCCTTCCAAGTCCTATTCCGCAGTATTTTTGGAGGATAAAAATTCCGATTCCCGCCTTATGCCGGAATTTGATGTGATTTCCCTCTTTTAAAACCATGACACAGCCAATCATCTGCTCTTTCCGAAACGCTCCGATCAAAAATTCTTCCCTGCGCTCTGCTATGTCTGATATCATCGCCTCTGCTGCTTCCGCTGTAAAATCTGTCTCCTCCGGGTATCTCGCCAGAAAGTAAGTCTCACGGTAAGTGATGTCACGCACCTCTGAAAAAGATTTTGCGTCCTGCCTCCCCGGACTGCGCAGCGTTATGTTCTGTCCGTTTATCACAATCTGTTTCTCTTCTATCTGCATATGCGGCTATCTCCTATGAAGATATTTTAACATATAGAATTCGATTAACAAAGTTTTTCTTGCTAATAAGCTCTTTCAGTTTTCCTGTTTCTTTTTATTGCCCATCGTTATCGATTTATTGTACTTTTATATGCGGTATGTTAGAATACAAAATTGGATGTTTTATGCATCATCACTCGCAATAAAGGATACCTTAATTTTATAAAATATCTGGGGAGAATATTGAAAATGCCTAAGAAGATAAACTACTCTGAATTGATCAAAGAAACTCTTATTTTAACGGTCGCTGTTGCGGTCATTGCCGCCGCTGTTTTCTTTTTTCTAGTGCCAAGCCATGCATCCGTCAGCAGTATTTCCGGTCTTGGAATCGTTCTGTCGAACTTCATTCCTTTGCAGCTTTCTGCGATCACAATGATTTTAAACGTGGTACTTCTAATTATAGGCTTTCTTACCTGCGGAAAAGAATTCGGAATTAAGACGGTTTATACAAGTATTATGCTGCCATTATTTCTTGGACTTTTTGAGATTCTTTTTCCTGACAACACCTCTATGACCGGTAGTCAGGAATTAGATGTGCTCTGTTATATATTAGTTGTGAGTATCGGATTAAGCATTCTTTTTAACCGCAATGCTTCCTCCGGTGGTCTGGATATCGTAGCTAAGATCATGAATAAATATCTTCATATGGATCTTGGAAAAGCAATGTCACTTTCCGGAATGTGCGTTGCGCTGTCAGCCGCACTTGTCTATGATAAAAAGACTGTCGTTCTCAGTATTTTGGGAACTTATTTTAACGGAATCATTCTGGATCATTTTATTTTTAATCATAACATCAAGCGCCGTGTCTGCATTATCACAGAAAAAGAAGAGGAACTCCGCAAGTTTATTTTAAATGATCTCCACAGCGGTGCGACCATTTACGAATCCATCGGTGCCTACAATTTGCAGAAGCGGAATGAGATTATTACAATTGTAGATAAATCCGAATATCAGAAATTGATGAATTATATGAGCCATGAAGATCCTCTCGCTTTTATCACGGTGTATAATGTGTCGGATATGCGGTATCAGCCGAAACGGTGATTTTTACCTCAAAAAGAGTAGCAATGAAACACTGCTACTCTCCTAATCCATCTAAATCAATTTTATAGATCGTATTCGTAAGCTCTGTATTCTCCAGAAACATAATCATATAAATTGGCATATAAACTCTTTTTCCCTCAATTTCAATATTCCCTTCCGAAAGAATATAGGCTTCTTCGATCTTGTAATTTTCATTTTTCAGAACATTGTTTAATGCAGAGTGCCTTTTATAATCCTTACCGGATTTAATTTCCAAAGGTACCACTTTTCCATCCAGTTCAATTACAAAATCAAGCTCTCCCTGCTGTTTGCTGTTAAAATAATATTCCTTATGCCCCTTCGCTAATAATTCCTGTGCAGCAACATTTTCAAAGAGAGCTCCATTATTGATTGCTTTTTCCTTATTTAAAATAGCAAGTTTAACCTGATTGGAATAACAGCTTGTAAGCAGTCCAACATCTGAAAAAAACAGTTTAAACAGATTTCGGTTTTCACTAATGATCAGAGGCAATTTTGGTTCACTGATATTGTATACAGGAATTGCCACTCCTGCATCTTTTAACCAAAGAAAATCATTTTTTAACCGGTCATAACTCATGCCTTTTTCAACTGCATTTAATTGAAAACGCTTATTTTTCTGATCTAACTGTCCTGGCATTGCATCGTATATTTCCTGCAATTTCAGTTTATAATTTTTTTCATATTTTGAGAAATCAGTTTTATATAATCGTATAATTTTTTCATGCACTTTGGCGACTTTTGCCAGATCATTTGTTTCCAGATAAACAGCAACCGCTTCCGGCATTCCGCCAACAATCAGATATAAATAAAACAGATCCAGCATTTTGGAATGAATAAAATCATCCACCGGGTTTCTCTTTTTAAAATGACCTTCCAACATGAGAATTACATCATTTTTCAGTCCTGCTGCCCTGACAAACTCTTTAAAATCCAACGGATACATATCATAGATTTCAAGGTATCCAACCGGAGCTGATCTTAAATCATTTAATTCTACTCCCAGCAATGAACCACTCATAATATATCGAAATGTACCATCCTCTACCAGAAATTTTATTCTTGTAACGATATCTTTAAATTCTTGGATTTCATCTAAAAAAATAATTGTCTTTCCCTGCTCCAATGGCTCCTTCGCCACTACACTCAAACGCATCAATAACTCTTTTGCATCTTTTGCCCCGGCAAACAAATTGACAAGTTCAGGCTGCTCTATAAAATTAAATTCTATATATGGATATCCGCTTTCTTTCAGACATTGTCTTATTAGATACGTTTTTCCGATCTGTCTTGCTCCTGTCAGCAAAAAGGCATCATTTCCATGTGTAATCCATTCATTTACAGTCACCTTAGCTTTCCTTTCAATCATGATTTCCTCCTGCTATTTCATAATTCGTAATTTTTCCAACCCACTTTTATACATAATATTCAATTTTTCTAACCTTATTATACCTGTTTTTTCAATTTTTCCAACCTTATTCTACTCATTTTTTTCATTTTTCTAACTTTATGATATCTACTATTTGCAATGTTCATCTAATAAAATAGAAAAGCAGTTCCATGTGTTTCATTTCTACATGTAACTGCTTCTATTGATTTCCTTTTATTGATAAAACGTACTTATACAATTAATTTCTAATATTCATTAGAATATATTTTCAAACCGAATATACTCCAGAATCATCTCCACCGCATTTTCAATCCCAATTTTTCCGGTATCGATGCAAAGATCGTATTCATTTCCATCGCCCCATCTGGTAGATGTACACTGTTCCTGGAATGCAGTACGTTTCTCATCCACTTCCTGAATATTTTTCAGGGCTTCTTTCTCTGATATCTGATCCCTCTTCTGTAATCTCTCACATCTGATTTCTCTGTCTGCATGCAGATAAACGGAAACGCAGTCCTTGTCATCTCTGTAAATATAATTCGCACATCTTCCGATAATGATGCAATTTTCCTGTTCTGTCAGCTCTTTTACAAAATCAATATAGCGGTCTCTCGGATTTGTCGCTCCATAGCTCATCGCAATACTGTAAAGAAAACTGTCGATTGGTTTTTCATTTAAAAAGTTGGCATTTTCATCATAGACGTTTCTCTTTTTTGCTTCTTCCACAAATCTTTTCTTGTCAAATATCTCCAGATTTAGCTTCTCTGCCAAAGCCTCTGCCACTTCATGTCCGCCACTTCCACACTGTCTTGCAATTGTTATTTTCATAATGATTGCCCTGCCCTTTCCTTATGTTTTTATAATAAACTTTGCATATCAGCTTTCACCAATGCATTGTCATATACAAAAGAATGTACGCTACGCAAACATTCCCTTGTCTTGTATTAAAAATTCCCCAGAAAGTATATAACACTCTCCGGGGAATTTCCAGCATTTCTTTTATTTTGCAATATCAAGACGAACCAGCGCCTTGCGAAGTGCAAACTCTGCACGCTTCACATCAATCGCCTCGGTCTTATTTGCGAGACGTTCTTCGGCACGCTTCATTGCTGCTTCAGCACGACCTTTATCGATCTCATCCGGCCATTCTGCAATCTCTGCAAGAAGGGTTACTTTATCTGGCAGAATCTCTGCAAAACCGGAATGCACTGCTGCGATCACATCATCTTCACCTGTCTTATGAATCTTCACGACACCCGGTGCTAAAACGGTGGTCAGCGGAATATGTTTCTTGTATACACCAATCTCACCAACAGCAGTTGTAAATTCGATCATGTCTCCCTCACCTTTGTAAAAAATTCGATCCGGAGTGATGATCTCTACGGTAAAAATCTTATTTTCCTCTGCCATAATAATCCTCCACCTTAAGCGTTCATACGAGCGCGTACTTCATCGATGCTTCCTGCATTTAAGAAGTAACTTTCTGGAACATCATCATGTTTTCCTTCCAGGATTTCCTTAAATCCACGAACTGTTTCTGCGATTGGAACATATTTTCCTTCCAGACCGGTAAACTGTCCTGCTACGAAGAATGGCTGGGATAAGAATCTCTGTACCTTTCTCGCACGGTTAACGACAAGTTTATCATCCTCTGATAACTCGTCCATACCAAGGATTGCAATAATATCCTGAAGTTCTTTGTATTTCTGTAAAATTTCCTGTACACCACGGGCAACTTCAAAGTGCTCCTGACCAATGATACGTGGATCAAGAATACGGGAAGTAGATGCCAGTGGATCTACAGCCGGGTAAATACCTAACTCTGCAATTGAACGCTCCAATACGGTTGTTGCATCCAGATGGGCGAATGTTGTTGCCGGAGCCGGGTCAGTTAAGTCGTCGGCTGGCACATAAACTGCCTGTACGGATGTGATGGAACCGTTCTTTGTAGATGTGATCCGCTCCTGGAGCGCACCCATCTCTGTCTGTAAAGTTGGCTGGTAACCTACGGCTGAAGGCATACGTCCTAACAGCGCGGAAACCTCGGAACCTGCCTGTGTGAAACGGAAAATGTTATCAATGAATAAAAGTACGTCTTTTCCACCCTTATCACGGAAGTACTCTGCCATGGTAAGACCGGTAAGAGCAACTCTCATACGTGCTCCTGGTGGCTCGTTCATCTGTCCGAACACTAGGGCTGTCTTTTCCAGAACTCCTGATTCCTTCATTTCTGTCCAGAGATCATTTCCCTCTCTGGAACGCTCTCCGACTCCTGTAAAGATTGAGTAGCCGCCGTGCTCTGTTGCGATATTGCTGATGAGCTCCTGGATGAGGACTGTTTTTCCTACTCCGGCTCCTCCGAAGAGTCCGATTTTACCACCCTTTGCATATGGGGCAAGGAGGTCTATGACCTTGATTCCTGTCTCGAGGATTTCCTCTGCAGGGTTCTGCTCCTCAAATGTTGGTGGCTCGCTGTGGATTTCCCACTTTTCTTCTGTATCAGGCTGTGCTCCGCCGTCAATAGCTTCACCGAGCACGTTGAACAATCTGCCGAGAGTCTGTTCTCCGACAGGTGTCTTGATGCCGGCGCCTGTGGCTGTTACTTCCATATCTCTGTGAAGTCCCTCACTGGAAGCAAGCATGATACAGCGTACTGTATTATTTCCAATATGCTGTGCGACTTCCATCACACTTTTTTTGTCACCATTTAAAACTTCTAGTGCGTCTCTGATTGCCGGCAGGTTCTCATCCTCGAACTCTACATCGACAACAGGACCCATAACCTGGATAATTTTTCCTGTTTTCATCAAAAAGCCTACTTTCTCTTTTTCTTCTGCGATTTAGCACCGGCTATTACCTCTGTAATCTCCTGTGTAATCGCTGCCTGTCTGGCACGGTTGTAAAGAATGTCAAGCTCTGCAAGCATGTCCCTCGCACTGTTTGATGCGGACTGCATCGCCATCATTCTGGCGTTCTGCTCACAGGAGAATGACTCTACAAGAGCACCGTAGACAAATCCAACAACGTAGTTTGGTACGATACGATCCATGACCGCCTCAGGTGATGGCTTAAGCGCCAGCTCCTCCCTCGGAATGTCTATAGGAATCTGCACAGTAAAGTCTGCCTTTTTCAGTGGCAGAAGCTGTGACATCTGTGTTTCCTCCTGAATCGCATTTATCATGCTGGTATAGATAATATAAACTTCGTCCAGCTCGTTATGTAGATATAGCTCCAAAATTTCTTCTGCAATATTTCTGGCACGATTGAGTGTCGGATTCTGAACTGTGTAGTGAAACTGTTTTTCAATCTCAATTCCACGCTGTTCAAAATAATGACGTCCTAGCTCTCCGAGTACGAAAAGTGAATGGTTCGGATGATTCTTTAAGTGCTCCTCAGCAATTTTCAGGATATTGTGGTTGTATGAGCCCGCAAGTCCTTTATCGGCTGTGATTACGATATATCCGACCTTTCTGTCCTCAGGCAGCTTATCCTCGTTGGTCTTGAAATAGATGTCCTCCATATCAGGCAGATGCCTGAGTATTCGGCTCATCTCTGATTGCAGTGTGAAGAAATACGGCTCTGTATCTGCCAGCATCTTTTTGGACTTTTTCAGCTTCGAAGAAGAAATCATATACATGGCATTTGTGATTTTAAGCGTATCATTGATACTTTTTATTCGATCCTGTATTTCCTTCGTGTTTGCCATAATACTACCTGTTACCCTTTATACTCTTTTACTGCATCCATGATTTTATTTACGAGCTCCTCATCAATGGCTTTGTTCTCTTCAATTTTCTGTCCGATTTCCGGATAAGAAAGATCCATGTATGAGAGGATATCGCCCTGATATTTCTTGACATCTTTTGTCTCAATTGTGTCAAATACGCCATTGTTTGCCATGATAAGTGTCATTACCTGCTCATGCAGTGACAGCGGATGACAAAGCGGCTGTTTTAAAAGCTCCATAAGTGCTTTTCCATGTGCAAGCTGTGCTTTTGTGGCATCGTCAAGGTCTGATGCAAACTGTGTGAAGACCTCCATCTCTCTGTACTGTGCCAGGTCGATACGGATGCTTCCTGATGCCTTCTTCATGGCCTTTGTCTGGGCAGCTCCACCAACTCGGGATACTGAAAGACCTACGTTTACAGCCGGTCTCATACCTGCGTTGAAGAGGTTGCTCTCTAAGAATATCTGTCCGTCTGTGATAGATATTACGTTGGTAGGGATATATGCTGATACGTCTCCTGCCTGTGTCTCGATGATTGGGAGTGCTGTGATTGAGCCTCCGCCCAGCTCATCGCTCAGACGGCTTGATCTCTCGAGCAGTCTTGAGTGAAGATAGAATACGTCTCCCGGATATGCCTCACGTCCCGGTGATCTCTCGAGCAGCAGTGAAAGTGCTCTGTATGCTACCGCATGCTTTGAAAGGTCATCATATACGATAAGTACATCCTTGCCCTGATGCATGAAATGCTCTGCCATGGCTGTTCCTGCGTATGGTGCGATATACTGCAGTGATGCAGGATCGCTGGCTGTTGATGAAAGCACGATTGAGTAATCCATTGCGCCGTGTTTTGTCAGAGTTGACACAATTTTTGCTACTGTTGATGCTTTCTGGCCAATTGCTACATATATACAGATAACATCCTTGCCCTTCTGGTTGATGATGGTATCTGTGGCAATTGATGTCTTTCCTGTCTGACGGTCACCGATGATAAGCTCTCGCTGTCCACGTCCGATTGGGAACATTGAATCGATTGAGAGGATTCCTGTCTCAAGTGGAGTATCTACTGACTTTCTGTCTACGATACCCGGTGCCTCATTCTCGATTGGTCTGTAATCTTCCTCTTTGATATCGCCCTTTCCATCAATAGGCTCACCTAAGGCATTGATGATTCGGCCGATAAAGCCTTCGCCTACAGGGATTCCGGCTTTTTTCTTTGTTCTTACTACTTTGGTTCCTTCATGGATTCCGTGGTCTCTTCCGAAAAGGATTACTCCGATTTCATTCTGACGGATATCCTGAACCATTCCTTTTACTCCATTATCGAATACTACGATTTCACCGTACATGGCATGGTCGATGCCGTATATTGTGGCGATTCCGTCGCCGACGTAGATTACCTCGCCAGTCTCACGGCTCTCGGTATCGAAGTCGAAATTTTCTATCTCACTCTGGATAATGGAGATTATGTCTGTTGCACTGATTGCGCCCACAGGGGTCACCTCCTGGTCAATTTTCTTTCAAGCTCACGAAGCTTTCCTTCGTAGCTTCTGTCATACTCTGTATTAAGAGTCTTAATCACATATCCACCTAAAAGTGTTTCGTCCACTCTTTGTGTAAGGGATATTTCATATTCCGGATATTTGCTTTGTAGCAGCGCCTTGGCGTCATTTGCTTCCTCGTCGGTTGCGGCCTCTGCACTGATAAGCTCAGCTCTTATGATATGGTTTTTCTCATCCCAGTATCTGTAATATGCCTCAAAGATTTCATTCATTTCAGCGGCATATCCAAGCTTTACCATTTCCTTTATGAAGCTTGTGATAAGCTTTGGCTCACTCTCAAATCCGTATACCTTTTCTATGATGTCATACTTTTTGGTCAGCGGTATAAGTGGATTTGCGAGCGTCTGTGCAAGCTTTTCTGTCACAAAGTATACTCTCTGTGCTTCCTCCACATCACGACGCTCTACAGCCAGCCTGTACAAAACTATTGCATTATTTACTGCTGCCTGTGTCATTAGCTTCACCTGTCTTTACAATCTTTCTCGCTGCTAAGATGGCAAGTTTTGCAATTTCAGCCTCAGCGGCCTTTGTTGCCTTATCCTGCTCGCTAGCAATGTCCGCTTTTGCTTTTTCAAGCATACTGTCTGCTTCCTGTCTGGTTCTCTCAAGAGCCTTCTCCTGCTCAGCCTCAGCTCTTGCCCTGGCATCGAGTATTATCTGGTCTGCCTGAGTCTTTGCATTCTCGAGCTTCTTTTTATAGTCGCTCTTTAAGCTTTCTGCATCGTCCTGACTCTTCTTTGCTTCCGAGAACTGCTTCTGAATCATTTCGTCTCTCTGATTGATCACGCCCATCACGCGGTCAAAGAGGAATTTCTTAAATATCCAGTACAGGAAAAGCAGATTGACTACTGTCCATATTATGTTCCATGGATCAATTTTTAACATTGCTCTACCTTCCTTTCTGTTTCATCTGGTTGTAACTGTCAGTTACGCTGCCTGATTATTTAAGGAAGAGGATGATAAGTAATGCGATAACGAAACCGTAAATAGCTGTTGCCTCTGCAAGGGCACATCCTAAAAGAAGTGATTTAGAGATTTTGCTCTCAGCCTCCGGCTGTCTTGCGATTGCGTCTACTGCGCTGCTTGTTGCCTTACCGATTCCAAGTCCGGCTCCGATTCCTGTTAATACTGCGATTCCAGCTCCGATTGCTACTAATAATGTTGATGACATAATGTGTTCTCCTTTTCTTGCTTATATGCTTTCTTTTGGTTAGCAATTATTTTGTTTCTTTTGTAAGCGAGGTTACATTTTCCATGCTTACGATGTGAAATTAAATGATGTGGTGTTTCATGCCTCATCAGGTCTTCCTTACTCGGTTGCCTCCTTGATGAAAAGTCCTGTCAGGAATACAAATACATATGCCTGTATAAGTCCATCAAAGATATCAAAATAACAACTGAATACTGCCGGGACGATTGCCGGTACGACCATCTTTAAAAGCTCCATGATTACGAATGAACCAAGGACGTTTCCAAATAATCGCATACACAGCGATAATGGTTTGATAAAGATCTCAAGGATATTGATAGGTAGTATTACCGGCATTGGCTCTGCAAAGCTTTTAAGCCACCTTTTGGTGCCCTTTGCCCTGATTCCTGCCACCTCGATAAGAACTATACTCATTACAGCGAGTGCTGCGGTGACGTTCATATCCTTTGTCGGCGGTTTGAAGCCAAGTAATCCTATCAGGTTTGCTATTCCTATATAGATGATTACTGTTGCCAGATATGGTATGTAATCCTTTCCTTTTTCTCCGAGTGTCTCACTGAAGAAATCATTAAGAAATTTGACTCCTGCCTCTACGGCTACCTGTCTGCGTCCGGGATTTTCAACTGAAAGATTTCTGCCGAGAAAAAAGCACAGTAAAAATACCGCTGCCATTATTATCCATGTGACTACTACCGACTCGTATATGGGTATGCCTCCGAATATCGGTATCTTGAATACCACGTCACAATTAAGTTCCTCTAACAGTCCATCTACCAGAGCATCCATCTGCGTTACCTCCTTTCTTTTTGCTATATGAAATTTGATACGCAAATTGTTTCTTAATAACTCAAGATGTGTTTTGTATGACCCTTGATGTTTGTTTGGTCTTGATTTAATAAGAAGCAACTATCGTTGTACTTGATTTTAGCCACATCGTTTTATAAAGTCAACGTTTCGTTTTTATATTGTTTGACTGGCAAACGTACTCATTTTTTAGTTAGCTTTTTATACATTTTCAACAATTTAAGTTTTTATTTTTGTGCAGTTTTTCTATTGCGTTTTGGGGATGTTTAGATTTTTTTTATTTTTAATTGCGATTCATTAAAAATTTCCAAATAATTCGGGAAGAATTTCCCTTTTTTTCACAGTTTTTCACAATTCATTTGACTTGCGGGGTTGTGGCTATAGTGAGGAACCCGGGCGGCAGGCACACACAGGCTCTGGTGGGCTACGCTGTGGCTCTATTTACCTTCTTGTCGCTTTGCCCACGGCTATTGCCGTGGGCTCGCTCCGGCCTAGCCCAGCATCACATCGAGTGTCATCATGAGGCAGAAGCCCACCATAAATGCTACGGTGGCGCGGTTTGAGTGTCCTCCCTCTGACATTTCCGGCACGAGTTCTTCTATGACTACATATATCATGGCTCCGGCGGCGAAGCTTAGCAGGTACGGCATCACCGGCTCTATTATTCCGATGGCAAGTATCGTAAGTATTCCCGCTATCGGCTCGACTATTCCCGACAATACTCCGTATACAAAGGCTCTAAGCTTTGAGCTTCCTGTACTATGTAATGGCATGGATATGATTGCGCCCTCCGGGAAATTCTGTATGGCTATTCCGATTGCCAGTGAAAGGGCTGCTGCCCTCGTGATAGTGGTGGTTCCTGATATCCAGCTTGCGTAGAGCACTCCTACTGCCATGCCCTCCGGGATATTATGTAATGTAACTGCAAGCACCATCATTGTCTGTCTGCTGAAATTGCTCTTTGGACCCTCGACTGAATTATCGAGATGCATATGTGGTGTGATTGTATCCAGTATCAATAGGAAAAACATTCCGAGCATAAAGCCTGTTACTGCCGGGACGAACTGCATTTTTCCAAGGCTCTGTGACTGCTCAAGTGCCGGAATCAGAAGACTCCAGACTGATGCCGCAATCATTACGCCTGCTGCAAAGCCACTGAGCATTTTTGTGGTCTTTACGGAAAGCTCATTTTTCATAAAAAGTACACATGCTGCACCGAGCGACGTGCCTATAAATGGTATTAATAGACCTAATATGGTTGATGTAATCATGGTTGCCTCCTATTCTGCTATTCTGCTGTTTTTCTATTTTACACAAACTTCCCATATATAAAACTATATTTACCGGAGAGTATACAGTTGTTCCGCAGAAAAAAATATGAGGAATACACTGTATGCTAGGCCGGTATCACAAAATAAAATATGGGAAGTTTGAATATTTTATTATTCAACATATTATTTCTTATATCGTTTCGTATATCATGATATGAGGGTCAAAAGGTATTTTGCCTCTCATTTATGATTAATCAGATTACTACATGCTACGCATTCCCGTAATCTGACTACACCTCGAAAAGCACTTAATGTAAAACAGCTGTATGTAATTAGTCTTCTCTAACCCGATTACAGTTTAATACACCTATATAATTTCGTCAACCGGCCTCTGTGAGCCTTACTCGTTACTGTTCACACCTAGCAGTGTGACCAGCAACGAGTACAAGCTACTCCATAGCTTAGATACAATCGAGTTATACTTCTTTGCACAGCAATGCCCTGGCAAAAACGTCAGGGCCCGATATCACATGCCACAGATGGCATATAAAATGGATTCTAATACCGATTCCTGCAAAGAGGCTGTCTTCCCACACATATATTATCCTTTGTACGGTCACGAAGCTCCGGCACCGGATTCGGCGCCACCTCAAAGCGATAATCCTCCCCGTTTTTGCGGATATAATCCTCAATAAAGGTATGGCTCATTACATTTCTTACCGGGTCATTGACCAGGCGCTGATATCTGATAAATGTTTCAGGAGCATTGGTTCTTACATCCACATACCTTTCACGGCATGCTGTGTCGTTTACCGTACTGCCAAGCACACACCTGACATACTCAATATTGCTCTCCAGCACAAGGGGTGCCGGGAACTCAGCGTCCGGGATGACCTCCTGCCAATCCTTTTTTTCATACTGTCTTAGCAGCTCAAGTGCAATATGCAGATGCTTAAGCTCCTGTTCAAACATAAACTGCCATATGCCACGTATTCTTGTATCTGTCTCAGTTTCATAACAGCTCCAATACAGCCAGCACTCGACATACTGATGCACAAGGAGATTTTCAAGGCGGCTCATGCATGGCTTCAACAGACTGCCATACTGTGTGACATGCTGTTCCTCGACCATTCCGATTTCCTGATATAGCCTGCGTCCCATCTCATCAGGCCAAAGTGCCGCTGTGTTCATATAGTAGTTCATAGTCTGCTGTTCTGCTGCTGTGATTACGTTTGCAGCCAGCACATCCATTGTCGCAGGGCATTTATCCGTCATCGGATATCGTATTGAATCATATGGATGCCTGTGGTGTGAAATAGTCGGTCTGCCCGGTGTGATTTCCGTATAGCCTCCGACAAGCTTCTCTGCGTGCTCACCTGTGGTAAAATCAAGATAATCTGCATAGCGGTACAAATGATCAAAGTCCTCGAGCAAGGCAAAATCGAGCGCAGACTTAATATTTTTGTCATTTACTCGTTTTGCAAGATGAGCAGTCAGGTCAACCGCAAGCTGCTCGTAGCCTATGGTGTGCTCCAATGCCGACTCATCTGCCGGCTTTAAATGCGTGAGTATTTTCTGCTGCTGTTGCTCACTTTTCCTGATGTATGCAAGCTTTCGTCTAAGCTCATCATCACCTACGCTTCTTGAAAACTGATGTGAAAACCACACGTTTTCAAATTCTGTACCATTCATCAATATGATTCTCGTCCTTGTATACGGATTTACCTCATTTTTGTTATATGGTTTTACCCAGAATTTCTCCCAGTCAACAAATAAATCGCCGGTTCTCTCCGGCCTCATTTTAAATGGATTCATAATACAAACATACCTCCTTCATGCTATTGTATGCACGAAGGAGGTATGCTGTGCGTATGAATCTCATAAGAGCCTTTCCTGCTCTATTGTTTTATCCGATTCAAGAATTGCTTCTTTTAATTCAGTAAGCAATCCTGCGTCCTTTTTTTGCAGTTTTTCCCTAGTTGAAGCCTTAAGTGGTATTCCCGCGTCTTTTTTTAATGCTTCCTCAAAATCCGCTACCCCCATTCTATAAGGCATTAGTTTTTCAAAAATTCTATCCTTAATAAACAAGAATATGCTTATCCCTCCAAAATCCATATCTCCCCAATGTAGGAACTCACATTCCTTAGATACAATAAGGCTTAATTTCTTTAGAAAATACACTTCCTTAGGAGTAAAATAACCATGACAAAAAATATACAAAGTATTCTCATCATATTGCATACTTTCATAGTTAGCCTTATTTTCTATGGTCATAATTCTTTTGCATCCTGCAAGCGAAACCGGACTTGCATGCTCAAGTGTCTGCGTATTAATAATGGTTCCATAAATCTGCTTTGACGTATCAATAACACATGTATCATCAATTCTATATGACAATGGTCCCTTCCATTCCATTGTCTGTGCATATGACATAATACCATGCATCTTCAAAATTTCAAGCCCCGACTTCTTTTTATCCTCTTTGGCATCATCTTCCTCTCCCTCTGTATCATAATCCTCCATATCCTTCTCATAATATGGAGAATATTTAGTCAGAATTGATACCATCTTTTGTCGATAGCATTTTTCAAATTTCTTTGAATCATAAAAAACATTTGCACTAAAAACACGCTCCCACACAGGCTCCTTTATTCTTGTTATAGCGTTGATACACTTAAAACGCATATCCTCCTCAGCCTCTGTGACACTCTTTCCGGCTTCCAGACGCCCCAAAATATCATCATAATATCTGCATATCCAATCGCAGTCACCAACCTCTGATTTCCACTGCTTTACAGACTCTATCAATCTTAGCTGTTTTGCTCTTGAATCCTCAACACCCTCAAGCCGACACAGCTCCGGTATGCTGCTGACATCACAATCAATTTTTTTAATATCGCTGTTGACCTGAATCCAATTAATTCTTATCTTCCCATCGTGGCCTGCTTGTGTATTATTCTCTATGAACCTTGCCTGATCAATTAGTTTCCGGCGTCCACCAACAAATTCCATCATTTCTGTTATTTTGTTCAAATGTTTTTCTCCGGTTAGTTTTCCTGACCGGTATCCTTCGGTGTCTGTTTTTTTAATAATATAGCCTGCAAGCGTGTGCTTAATTGGAGTTTTTCCCATAGCATAATACCCCTGTAAAACAATTAATACGTCCTATCACTTTTCTTCAAACAGCTCGATTTCCTCGCCAAGCGGTCCTTTGCAGAATGCTATGCGCGCCGGAAATGCCGGTGTTGATGCGATTTTTATATCCTTCGGCTCAATAAATACCTCGTATCCTGCTGCTTTTACAGACTCTACACACGCATCCACATCATCTGTTGCGAATGCGAAATGACGAATCACACCTTTGCCCGGTGCATCATCTCCATCGTTAAAAATCTCAACAATTCCGTTTCCGGTATCAAGCATGATTCCTGCCTGCCATTCCCTTGCGACCGGGATTTCCAGAATGTTTTTGTAGAAATCTATCGTCTTTTCATATTCCTTAAATCATATTATATCTATAAAATTTTCTATTGTCCATATATACAGACGATTATGATTGCGACCCATTTTCAATTTTCACTTTTGTTTGAAATTGGGTAACTATTCTGCGCTGCTGATTCTAATACGCTTGCGGCTCGCAGCTATGAAGGCACTGAACAATTACAAAATTTGTTGAAGGTACTGAACAGTCACGAAATTTGTTGAAGGTACTGAACAGTTACGAAATTTGTTTGCAAATTTGTGCTCTTCATTATACTATATACTATATACTCATAGTATCAGAAAATAAGTACAATCTACAGGAGGATTATCATGATAATAAAAAATGGTATTGTAGCAGACCCTGCTTCAGGTCTCTACGAACATATGGATATACTTGTAAAAGATGGAAAAATAGTAAAAATTGCACCTGACATCTCATATGAGTCAGACGCTGCTACAACTGAAAAAGAAGAAATAATAGATGCGTCCGGAATGATTGTCGGACCTGGACTTATCGACACTCATGTGCATTTCCGTGATCCGGGCTTCACATACAAGGAGGATATCCACACCGGTTCCCTGGCTGCCGCAAAGGGTGGCTTCACAACTGTTGTATGCATGGCAAACACAAAGCCTACAGTGGATAATGTGGATACTCTAAAGGACAACCTCACACGTGGAAAGCAGGAAAAAATCCGTATGTATCAGGCCGCTGCAATATCGCACTCCCTCAAAGGACAGGATGAGGTTGACATGGCAGCTTTAAAGGAAGCCGGAGCATGTGGCTTTACCGATGACGGCATCCCGCTTACAAATGCTGCTTTCTGCTACAGAGCCATGCAAAATGCTGCAAAGCTGGATATGCCGATAAGTCTCCATGAGGAGGACCCTGCATTTATCAAAAACAACGGCATCAACCACGGAAAAGTATCTGACGCTCTCGGTATCTACGGCTCACCATCCATCGCTGAGGAGACTCTCGTTGCAAGAGACTGTCTGCTTGCGCTGCGCAGTGGTGCTGATGTTGTAATACAGCACATCAGCTCCGGTGTATCTGTTGATATAGTCCGCTCCTACAAAAAGCTTGGTGCAAGGCTACATGCCGAGGCCACCCCTCATCACTTCACACTGAATGAGGATGCTTTCCTAGAGCACGGCACACTTGCCAAAATGAATCCTCCTCTGCGCACTGAAGCAGACCGTCAAAAGATTATAGATGGACTTATCGATGGCACAATAGACCTTATCGCAACAGATCATGCGCCTCACAGCGCCGAGGAAAAATCAAAGCCTGTAACCGAAGCACCAAGCGGTATCATCGGTCTTGAGACATCTCTTGCTCTTGGTATCACAAGCCTTGTCAAACCGGGCCATCTGAGCATGCTTGAGCTTTTGGAAAAGATGACTATCAACCCTGCCAGACTGTACCACATGCCTTACGGTACTATCTCAGAGGGTGCTGCTGCAGATTTTGTCATCTTTGATCCTGACGAAAAATGGGTACCATGCGAATATGCATCAAAATCATCAAACACACCTTTTACCGGCATGGAACTGACCGGTAAGGTTAAGTACACCGTATGCGGTGGAAATGTGATTTATTCGGATAAATAAATTGTGTATGCACTATTAAAAAAGCAGATTGTGAACGCATGTGTTCACAATCTGCTTTTTTCTACTTCTCCACCAATTCCAGGCAATCTCCATAGTGCCTCTGCAGAGACTTTAAGTCCATAATCATCACATAAAATACTCTGCCATTGTGCACTGAATCCA
>OGHU01000856.1_pt1 | contig 19818 bp, 11 predicted proteins | sample 1571521 | NCBI WGS metagenome assembly OGHU01 (sample SAMEA2581963, study PRJEB24529) | metagenome | biome: Human gut stool | place: China | collected 2011 | reverse complement strand
GTAAATCCGAAGTTTAACTGTCCGTTTGTATAGAACCATGTTCCATATTCATTATCCGCAAGTCCGTTAAATGTCAGATTCAGCTGCCCGTTATTAAAATACCACCAGCCATACTCATTGCATGCCATACCCGTATAACTAAAATCCAGCTGTCCGTCTTTAAAATACCACCAACCGTATTCATTCACTGCCATTCCCGTATAATCTGTCAGCACCTGTCCATTCTGGACATAGAGCCATCTGTCATCCGGTATCAGCATTCCCGTAAATCCGAAGTTTAACTGTCCGTTTGTATAGAACCATGTTCCATATTCATTATTCGCAAGTCCGTAAAATGTCAGATCCAGCTGCCCGTTATTAAAATACCACCAGCCGTATTCGTTACACGCCATACCTGTGTATGTAAAATTAACATCACCATTCTGAATGTACCACCAGCCGTACTCATTGCACGCCATGCCGCAATAGTCTGCAGCAATCACATCATTTGCATAATAGTGCCATACACCCTCTGCATCCTGACGCATTTCATAGACAACTTTTTCCTCTGTGTCAGGCTTTGTCGGTTCTGTGTCCGGTTTCTGCGTTGGCTTTTCCGTCGGCTGTTCAGATGGCTTTGTCACCTCTGTCGTACTTTCTGTTGGTTTTGTTGCTTCTGTTGTGGCTTCCGTCGGCTTTGGTGTCGGCTTTGGCGCTTCTGTCGTAGCTTCCGTCGTACTTTCCGTTGGCTTTGGTGTCGGTTTTGGCGCTTCTGTCGTAGCTTCCGTTGTACTTTCCGTTGGCTTTGGTGTCGGCTTTGGCGCTTCTGTCGTGGCTTCCGTCGTACTTTCCGTTGGCTTCTCCGTCGGCTTTGTCACTTCTGTTGTAGCTTCCGTTGTACTTTCCGTCGGCTTTGGCGCTGCCTGCGTTATTACAAGTGTATGCTCTGCCGTATGTGTTCCTGCTTTTGCGGTAATTGTAACCGTTCCTTTTGAAAGTGCCATGACAAGACCGTTTTGATTAACTGCTGCAATATTGGTATCCGAGCTTGTCCACACAACAGTTGTATCATCTGTTGTATCCTGCGGAAGAATGACAACCGATAATGCCGCTTTATCTCCGGCTTTAAGTTCTCCTGTTCCTGTAATCTTTATATCTGTAATCGGTTTCTTTACTGTAACCGTACAGCTGTCCTGCATTTTTCCGTCTTCTGTTTCAACTGTAATCACCGCACTTCCGGCACCTTTGGCTGTAACCACACCTTCCTGTGACACTTCTGCCACACCACTGTCCGAAGATGTCCAAATTACATTTTTATTGGCAGCATTTTCAGGCAGCACCTCTGCCGTAAGCTGCTCACTCTGCTGCCAGTTCAGTTCCAATGCATGCTTATTTAACTTCACCGCCGTTACTGCTGTGTCCGGTTCTGCAACGTTATTTGTAAATGCCTTAATTCTGAAGTTTGTATTATTAGTATTTCCATAGTCGCTCCAGCCATAATATTCATTCAGATAAATATAACTCTGATGCGGCTGTGCAGCACAATTGGCCTGAATTCCGTTTAATGTTCTGGCACAGTCATAATAAAGCATAACTGACTGACCGCCCGAACCGGCAAATGCTGCTACTACTGAAAATATCTCTCCCTGATTTACTGTTACCGGTTCGTCAAACGCAACCGTCTTTAAAAGATTATCCTTGTCGCCGCTTGAAAAAGAGCCGCTTTTTTGTGCTTTTAACTCGCCGCTTTCAGGATTGTCCACATCTGTAAGACCGGTGTAAATACTGACGGTATAATCCATCTGTTTTGCCATAACCTCAAAAGATGCTGCCGCAATCTGCTCTGTGCCATTCTCATTGGCTTTTGCGGTAAATACATTTGCCGCCTTAAACTGCTGCTTTCCTGTCATCATTGCAAATGCACTTCCGTCATATTGATAATTATTATCATAATTATCCGCAGGTTCTGCTTCAAATGCCACTGCTGAACCGGAAAGACTTTGATCATAATATGAAATATAAAAATATCCGTCCTCGCCAAAATCACTTCCCCAGCTGTTACGGACTATCCATGCTCCATTTCCCTCCGGTGCTGTCGGGAAATTCTGTGCCGGATAATCATCATCCCAGCCTACAACAGTGACTGCATGGTTGGTTGTCTGTTCGTCATAACAATAATATCCAGCTGTATCTGCATTATAATACTGATTGCTGGCAAACCCTGAATATGTATATGCATAATAACTGATTCCGACTGCACCATAATCCATCACAGCCTGTTTTACATCTTCCATATTCTGCAAATTATAACTTCTATAATTCTGTAAATGCGCCACATCTGCATAAGCAAGTTCATCCGAAAGTCCTGTATCCAGTACATCGGCTGCCGTTTCATACGGTGCGCTTTCCTCACGTGCCGCTGAAAGCCAGTCTGACAGCGTATTAACCGCCATCTCATAATTTCCGCCACGCATCAGATAATTTATATCTGTATCCGTATACACGTAATCATCACCTGTCAGTCCGCCCAGCTTATCCTTCACAGAATGCGTTGCAAAATAAATCAGTTGCAATTCCGACAAATCCGTTTCCCCGTAACCTTTTTTCATCAGATTGATTTCCATGCATGCAATCGTTGAAAATGCCCAGCATGTTCCATAACCTCCCTGATTTCTGACCGCCGGCAGCTGCTGCGTCCGGTATTGTCCCGGTAATTGTTCTGCTGCTGATTTTAACAGTCCTTCTGTATCCTCTTTTTGTACTTCCTGCCTTTTTTCAGAAAAGCTGTCCGAAATATAACCTGTCTGTGCAATGCCGTCTTCCAGCCTGCTTTGCTCTGTTATTACATCTGCCGGTACCGCGGTCTGCTGTATGTTTTGCGCAAATGCGGGACTTTCCGATGTAACCAGAAGTGCTGCACTTAATACCGCAGCAGCGGCTTTTCTGATACATTTTTTCATATGACCTCTCATCGCTTGTCCTCCTTACATCTTTGTTTTCTTCCGCAAAAGTAAAAAAATCTACAAATGATTCTTAACAATTGCCTATGCATTTATAGCATATCCATTATTTACTATATATTGCTGTACATTTTCATTATACACACCCATACCGTCAAATGCAATCATTTCATGCACGCCACAATATTTTCCATAGAAAGTATTCTGTCGGCATAATCTGCCATCTGCCTGTCATGCGTAACCATGACAATCGTCTGTCCGTACCGCATAGACGCTCTTGATAAAATCGCCGCCACGCTTTCTGCATTTTCTGCATCTAAATTTCCGGTCGGTTCATCGGCAAAAAGCACCGCCGGTCTTGTAACCAGCGCCCTTGCAATTGCCACACGCTGTTTTTGTCCGCCGGACATTTCATCGGGATACCGCTCCCTGCAGTCCGTAATTCCCAGTTCTTCAAAGAGCCGCTCCAGCTGCTCCTTATCCACCGCCTGGTGTGCAATCTTTAGCGGAAGCAGTACATTTTCATATGCCGTATATTCCGGAAAAAGACTGTAGTCCTGATAAATAAACCCGATTTTTTCCTGCCGGAACTGTGCCAGCTTTTTCCCCTTCAGCCCCGAAATGTCTTCACCTTCCACATAAACCTTTCCTTCATCCGGTTTATCAAAACTCGCCAGTATCCGAAGCAAGGTAGACTTTCCTGAACCGCTTCTTCCGACAACCGCCACAAATTCTCCACGCTCTACCGTAAAACTGCACCGGTTTAGTGCCTTTACGACAACACGCCCCGCCTGATAGGTCTTTGAAATATTTTCTGCCCGTAAAATTTCTCCCATAATTTCCTCTTTTCCGCAGGTACTAGATTTTACCCTGCTTTAATGCAAACTGCGGCAGTACCACCCTGAAAACCGCGCCCTGCCCGTCTTGTCTGTTATATGCCTGTATCGTCCCGCTGTGTGCTTCAACCACAAGCCTGGAAAGATTCAAGCCGATACCTGTCTGAAACGATGCGTAATCTCCCTGCGTTTCAAACCTGTCAAATAAATGTGCCGTGTCGCCGTCCGCAAATCCGTTTCCGTTATCCACTACCTTAATAACACACTTATCCGCATGCACCACGGCAACTATTTTTACCTCCGGCTGTTCTTGCATCTGTTGTGCTGCCCGTGCCGCACGGCAGGCATTTTCCACAAGATTAATCAATGCTTCCGTAATCCACTGTCCGTCTGCATAAATCTGTGCATCCTTATCCGCACAGTCAAAGGTCAGTTTACAATCTGTCTGTACCGCCTGTCTGACATTTTCAAACAGACCTGAAATGCTGACCGGCTCTTTTATAAAACGCACCTTTCCTGCCTCAATGCGGCTGATCGTAAGTAACTGACGGATAAATTCTTTGATTCTGTCCACATGTAAAAAACACTGTGCAATGTCGTTTTGTATCATCTGTTCCTGCGGGATTTCTTCCCGGATAACGTCAAGTAACAGGCTCAACCCCGCAAGCGGTGTCTTAATCTGATGTGCAATATTTTCCGTAAATTTCTGTACATGTTCTTCTTTTCTTTTGGTATATCCCAGTACCATTTCCAGTTCATCACTGCATTTTTTTACCTGCATTTCACAGCTTTCCAGCCGTGCATAAACGTCACTGCCGCCAATCTTTTTTACATACCGCCATGAAAAAAGCCCCATAACAGCCAGTATAACAATACCTGCAAGCAGAAATCCCTTTCCACCCGCATACCACATCAGGCGGAAAATTCCCTGCTCCGTGTAACCGCTTTCATACACCGCCGATGCCGCAGAAATGAGATTTTCATGATTTATCTTTGCCATAAACATATGATGGGTCACTAAAATCCCCGCCGACGGATTACTCTGATAAACAGCACCAATGACCGCCTGACATTTTAATTCGTAAAATACCGCCATCCCCGCAAAGCTTAAAAGCCATACCGTAAGCCATGTCAGATTCATCACTGCTGCACGTTTTCTCACTTCATTTTTACCGATTTTATTTTTACCGTCCGCTCTCCCGGCTGCTTTCTTCTTCACTAATTACACACCTCAAATTCCACCGGTAGCCATATCCCCGGATTGTTTCTATATATTGCTGTTTTCCCTTTGTATACACGCCCAGTTTATTTTTTAACCGGCTTACCGAAACCGTCAGCGTGTTGTCCTCCACAAAATTGCCGTGTCCGTCCCACAGCTTTTCTAAGAACTGTCCTCTTTTAATAATAATTTCGGGATTTCTTAAAAAAATTTCTAACAGCTGTGCTTCTAACGGTGTCAGCTTTAACAGTTGTCCGTCCTTAAATATTTCCGCTCTTTTAAAATCCGCCCGGATATCTCCGCTTACCAGAATCTTGCGCCGGTTCTGCACCTGTGGCAGGGCAGACATTTCCGACATAACTGGTACTGCCAGCCTGCGCAGATTGGCATGAATCCTTGAAATCAGTTCTGCTGCCCGAAATGGCTTTGTAATGTAATCATCTCCGCCGATATCCAGTCCCTTTGTGATACTTTCCTCGTCATCACATGAAGTCAGAAACATCACAATCGCCTGTGAAATTTTCCGGATTTCATGACAGATATCAAACCCATTGCCGTCCGGCAGCCACACATCCAGCAGATAAATGTCATACTGCTGTCCGCTCTTTATCTGCTCCACCGCCTGCTGTTTATTTTCAACTGCCTGTACCAAAAAATCCCTGTTCTGTAACAGCCGTACCAGACTATCCTTTAATGAAATGTCATCTTCTACGACAAGTATTTTTATTTTTGTATCCTGTTCCATTTATCTGCTCCTGTCTGACTGCTTTTCCCTATTCTGACATAAATCAGCGCCGTTAGCAACAATCCTGTACCGGCAACTGCCGCAGCAATTCCCGCGGTCTGTAAGCTTCCAAGCGCCGGTCCGCCCTGCACTGTCCCTGCTGCATAAAACAAAATGCCTGCCATGACGGCCCCCGGCACCGTTGCCAGACTACAGTTTTGCATTTCATCTGTATAAATGGCACTCCGCTCCATTCCAAGTTCCATTAAAAGACGCATCCTCTTTTTCTGCTCCTGCAGATAAAACAGACTCCATACCACCAGAATCAATCCATACAGTAAAAGAATCCCGGCGATTGTAATACCATAGAAAAACAATTGATTGAGATATTGTATCCTGTACACGTTGTTTTCTTCAAAATGGCTCACATACGAATAGCCGTAGGAATCCAGATACGCCCTTAACACCTCATCAGCTGCCTGATACAGTGCTGACAGACCATAGGATACCGTTACTACATTTTCCCTTAAATCCCGATACTGCTCCGGGTCATATTCTTTTTCCATGACCGTACACATTCTTTTAGCAGACAACTGATAACGGTTATAAACGACACTTTCCGGCATAATCCAGTATTCCTGTGCATTCATTTCCCTTAATATAGGAAATTTTTCATAAAATGCCGCTTCGTTTTCTTCATCCAGATAGACAACTGCTGCCACCGTTATCGGATTTTCTGATTGATATACATTTTTACTATCACGGTATCTATATAAAATCTTTTCCTGTAACATTTCCGGAAGTTCCTGAATTTCCTGTCTGATTTCATCTTCCTGCTTGTCATCCATATCTGACAGGATTTCTTCTGCCGCATCAAACTCTGCTGTTGAAAAACGCATTTTCTGCATATAATCCGCGCATTCCTGATACAATTCCGATACAGCATAACTTGAGTGATTATTATTCATCCAATAAAAGTAGTCCGAAGATGACGATAGTGTATCACCTGCCTTACAGGTGTCCACATATTCCCCGGCAGCCCCTTTCTGAATCACCAGTACAGCCTGCTCTCCACGTTCAAAGGCTTCATAATCTCTGTATTCTTCATCGATATAATCTTCCAGCTCCTCATAAACTGCCCTGTTTGCCGCCACATAATAATCCAGACTGCGCGTTCCGTTAAATTTACTAAAAACAAAATGTGTCATTGTACGTGTTCCGCTGTATGCCGGCATTTCATACTTCATAACACCCTTGTTTAAAAAATTTTCCAGACCGTTTTCTTCGACGTACTGCTTATAAAATTCAGTATCATTTTTAGTCTTATAATACAGAACCATCCAGTTCTGCACCAATGCGGTATCTGTTTTGTCAATTCCGGACATCTGTCCGATATATGCCGTCAGTGACTGCGGCAGGCCATGAATTACACGCATTTTCCCCGTATCATATTTGTAATCCATCATTACCTTCTCCCCGTCCAGTACCGTCTCGGAAGATGTTGTGCCGCTGCTTTCACTTGCTGTATCTGAATTTCCTTCATCGATAATACCGTCCGGTGTAATTATTAAATCCGGCTGTCTTTTTTCATGGATGTATGCTTTCTGTACCGCCGACATTTTTTGTGTGCAAACAAGCACCGCAAGCACAACAATACCCGTAAATCCCGCTTTTATAACATGCTGTCCGTACCGCATTGTCCACACAGCCAGCTTCTTTTTTTGTTTTTCCCTGCCGGCTTTTTGGGCTGCAAACAGCCCCCACAAAACCGTTATTATACAAAAACATGCTGTCCATGCCGCCACACTGCCGAAGGCTGTCAATGTAAGCTGTGCCTGTGCGTTCTGCCGCTGTAATAAAATCCACAAAACCAGCCATACAATACCAACCCCCGCTGCTGTTCCTGCCACCGCCGCCGGTATCATCAGCACACACAATTCTATAAACTGATACCGTATCCGGTAAAGTAAAGACACACCCATTCTGTCAAACTGCCGGTACGCTGCCTGCCGTTCCCGCTGATACGTCCATATAACCGCCGCTGTCACAAAGATTCCCGCAGCCAGTGCAAAACACCCCGCATATGATGCCATTTTTCCAAAATCTGTTCCATGACTGTCATATACCTTACTGTTATAAATCAGCTTTGTATCTGCAGTCGATGCTGCATACATCCCCTGATATACCTGCCTGTAATCCGTTGTGTGAATGTTCTCATTTAACGCATATAACGTAGTTACTGATGCCGTCTGTTCATAGCTTTCTGCTTCTTCCTGCGTAATCAGCATTACCGGCATATAGCTTCCGCCATCCCAGTATGATGCATAATCCTCCAGCACCCCGGTCAGCTTATATTCCCTAAGCTCTATCTGCTTCTCATAAATGCTCGTCTTATTATTTTTATCCGAATAGAAAACGGTGATTGTCTGTCCGAGTTCTTCGGAATATCCGAGCGTTTCCAGCGTATGCCGCTGCACTGCAATTTCATCTTTGCTATGCGGCATTTCTCCTTTCATCAGTGTAAGTGATGAAAGCTGTACCGCTTCACTGTCCATATAACCTATTTTTATATCTGTCGATGATAATACTGAATCCGTGTACACAGCTGTATTAACGGCCGTTCCGCTTCTTGTCAGATACGGATGGTTTTTTAATTCTTCTGACTTTGTACCCACACTGCTGTTTTCCATTATAAACCAGCCGCCAAATGTCTTTTTTGTGACCGCCTTCTGATAACCGGAAATACCGTCTGCACTCACCACAAGGACCGCTATAAATACAGCCACAGCTGCTGCCGTTTCCGGTACTTTTCCCACTTGTTTTTTTCTTTTTGCAAGACTGTGTAATACATTTTGCAAGCTCTGCATTGCACGCCACCTACCTTTCCCCTGTTTTGTATTTTTATCTTACCACAGGAACGTGACAATTCCCTTACAAAAAGAAAATTCTTTACCTTTTTCCGAAAACACACTTTCAATGTCTACTTTTTTATCTTGAATGTCTACTTTTCCACTACCAATGTCTACTTTTTTACTTTCAATGTCTACTTTTTGCCATGAAAGTCAGACACCCAGCCAAAGAAAAAGACCTCGCAGAGTATTTTCCCACCCTGCAAGGTCTTGTTTCTCGTTATTTACAGCTTTATCGGGCTGCAATTTCTTTGCCCTTTGAATAATTTACTTAAAATATTCCACGCCGGATTCAAATATCTTCAAATCCTGTTCGCCGTAGATATTGATTGCAACGGAATCACCGCGTCTTTCGGAATGTGCCATTTTACCAAGGCATCTTCCGTCAGGGCTTGTAATACCTTCAATCGCCATATAAGAACCGTTGACGTTCCATTCTTCGTCCATAGAAACATTTCCTGCCAGATCGCAGTACTGTGTTGCTACCTGTCCGTTTTCAAACAGTTTGTCTAACCATTCCTTCGGTGCTACGAAACGTCCTTCACCGTGTGAAGCAGGGTTGGTATATACACCGCCTAATTCAGCCTTTGCAAGCCATGGGCTCTTATTGGATACAACCTTTGTGTAAACCATCTTTGAGATATGGCGGTTGATGGTGTTAAATGTCAGTGTCGGTGACTGGTCATTCTGTCCTGTAATAGAACCGTTTGGCACAAGCCCCAGCTTGATTAATGCCTGGAAACCATTACAGATACCCAGTGCAAGACCATCTCTTTCATTTAACAGTCTTTCAACAGCTTCCTTCATCTTTGCGTTACGGAATGCCGTTGCAAAGAACTTCGCAGAACCGTCCGGTTCATCACCTGCAGAGAATCCTCCCGGGAACATGATAATCTGTGACTGGTTGATTGCCTTTTCAAATTCATCCACAGATTCTCTGATTCCCTGTGCAGAAAGGTTCTTAAATACCTTTACAATGACATCTGCGCCTGCACGTTCAAATGCCTTTGTGCTGTCGTATTCGCAGTTTGTACCCGGAAATACCGGAATAAATACAGTCGGCTTTGCTACTTTATTCTTGCATACATAAACACTGTCTGCCTTGTAGAGCTTACTTTCAACCGGTGTTTCATCCTTTGAAACCTTTGTCGGGAATACATTTTCAAGCGGTTCTTTCCATACGCTTAATGCTTCTTCTGCATTAATTGCCACTTCTTTATAAGTAAACTTTGCTTCATCTGTTACTGTACCAACCGTTGTATACGGTACTGTAATTTCTGATAAACGGCTCTTTTCTACTTCTGCCACAATACAGCCGTAAGCCGGTGCAAATAACTGTTCTTCCTTGAGATCATTATTTAACGCAAAGCCTTTCATATTACCGAATGCCATCTTTGAAAGTGCAGGAATCAGACCGTTTGCATCGCATACATAAGCAGAAACCACTGCTTTCTTTACAATGAGTTCATGAACAGCCGCATATAAAGCCTTTACCTGTTCAAAATCCGGTAAATCATATTCATTCTTTGTAATATCAAACCGTACCAATACATTTCCTGCTGTCTTTAATTCCGGTGTAATAATGTCGCTTTCCTTTGCCACATCGACTGCAAATGAGCAGAGTGTCGGCGGAACATCAATATCTTCAAATGTTCCTGACATACTGTCCTTACCGCCGATGGACGGAAGTCCAAAGCCTAACTGTGCTTCATAAGCACCTAACAGTGCTGCAAACGGCTGGCTCCAGCGTGACGGGTCTTCTGTCATTCTTCTGAAGTATTCCTGGAACGTAAAGCGGATTTTGCTGTAATCACCACCTGCTGCCACAATCTTTGCAACAGAATCAATCACTGCATAAACCGCACCGTGGTATGGGCTCCACTTGGACAGATATGGGTCAAATCCGTATGCCATCATTGTTACGGTATCACACTTGCCCTTTAATACAGGAAGCTTCGCAACCATTGCCTGCGTTTCGGTCAGCTGATACTTACCGCCGTAAGGCATGAGTACTGAACCTGCACCGATAGAACCATCGAAACGTTCTACCAGACCTTTCTGTGAACACTCATTTAAATCTGCAAGTACTTTTAACCACTTACCTCTTACATCTTCAACTTTGCCTGCATTTAAGACACATTCTTCCTTTTCCGGAATATCAACCAGTACAGAAGTTTCCTGATGTGCACCGTTGGTATCCAGAAATGCTCTTGAAATGTTGACAATTTCCCTGCCTCTCCACTCTAATACCAGTCTAGGTTCTTCTGTAACAACCGCAACTTCTACTGCTTCTAAGTTTTCTTCTGCGGCATATGCTAAAAATGCTTCTACATCTGCCGGATCAATGACAACCGCCATTCTCTCCTGTGATTCGGAAATTGCAAGTTCTGTTCCGTCAAGACCTTCATATTTCTTTGGCACTTTATCTAAGGATACGCGTAAACCGTCTGCAAGTTCACCGATTGCAACGGATACACCGCCCGCACCAAAGTCGTTACACTTCTTAATCAGCTTTGTAACTTCCGGTCTTCTGAATAATCTCTGCATCTTACGCTCTGTCGGTGCATTACCCTTTTGTACTTCTGCACCGCAGGTTTCAATGGATTCTGTTGTATGCACCTTTGAAGAACCAGTTGCACCGCCGCAGCCGTCACGTCCTGTACGTCCGCCGAGTAAGATAATAATATCGCCCGGATCAGAGGTTTCTCTCTTTACGGCACTTCTTGGCGCTGCTGCCATAACGGCACCGATTTCCATTCTCTTTGCCACATAATCCGGATGATAAATTTCCTTTACATAACCGGTTGCAAGACCGATCTGGTTACCGTAAGAGCTGTAGCCCTGTGCAGCTCCTGTTACAAGCTTTCTCTGCGGAAGCTTGCCCTTTAAGGTCTGTGAAATCGGAACGGTCGGATCTGCTGCACCGGTTACACGCATTGCCTGATAAACATAGGTACGTCCTGAAAGCGGGTCACGGATTGCACCGCCAAGGCAGGTAGCTGCACCACCGAATGGTTCGATCTCTGTCGGGTGGTTATGTGTCTCATTTTTAAAGTTTACAAGCCATTCTTCTGTCTGTCCGTCAACTTCTACAGGAACTACGATAGAGCATGCGTTGATCTCGTCGGATTCTTCCTGATCCTGTAATTTTCCTTCTTTTTTCAGACGCTTCATGGCAAGTAATGCGATATCCATTAAGCAGACAAACTTGTCGGAACGTCCTTCGTAAAGATTTTTGAATGTATTCAGATAGTCATTGTAAGTCTCTTCGATCGGTTTTTTGTAAAATCCATCATCAAACTTCACGTCCTTTAACTCTGTGGAGAATGTCGTATGACGGCAGTGGTCTGACCAGTAGGTATCAAGAACACGGATCTCTGTTACGGATGGATCTCTGTGTTCTTCCTTTTTAAAGTAATTCTGGATATGTAAGAAATCCTTGAATGTCATAGCAAGATTTAAAGAACTGTAAAGCTCTTTCAACTGTGCTTCCGGCATATCTGCAAATCCCACAAAAGAGATCACATCTGCAGGATCTTCAAAATTCTGTACCAAAGTCTCCGGTTTCTCAAGACCAGTCTCTCTGGAATCAACCGGATTGATGCAGTGATGCTTGATCGCCTCTAACTGCTCCTCTGTGATATCGCCTTCGATCACATAAGTAGTTGCGGTACGGATAACCGGTTCTTCCTCTTCGTTTAATAATTTCACGCACTGTTCTGCAGAATCTGCTCTCTGGTCAAACTGTCCCGGTAAAAACTCTACAGTAAATACTTTTGCATCACCATAGTCAAATGTCTCCTCATAGATATCATCAACAGGCGGCTCTGAGAAAACTGTATACAAGGCTTTCTTGTATGTCTCCTCTGATATATTTTCCACATCATATCTGATTAATACACGTACTGCCTCCACAGTTGTGATTCCCAGATAATGCTTGATTTCATGCTTTAATTCCTTTGCCTTTACCGCAAAGTCAGGTTTTTTCTCTACATATACACGACGTACGTTACTCATATGTTCTCCTTTCAATTCGAGAGTATGTAACCAATTATTCGTTACCGTCCGGCTTTTTGCACAATCGGACTTTAAAACTATGGTTGTAGTATAACACTTTAGTTATGATAAGTATAATTAATATATTTAATTTGTTTTATAAGTTTATTTAATATTTCTTATGACTGGTCATGCAGGCAATTATCATCATCTGTTCCATCGTATCCCGTTCCAATCATAATTCTCTATCGCACCTGCACTATAACTATAAGAATTGATTGACACAATTATAAGTAGGTCTTATAATTATATCTATTCAGGCACATCTGTCTGTATATACGCACATTATCATCTGAGGTTTTCTCTGACATGGAAACCCTGTAGGAAAGGTACACACATTTTTATGGATATTAACTACGAGTTATATAAAGTTTTTTATTATGTTGCAACCTCTTTGAGTTTTTCCGAGGCAAGTAAACAGTTATTTATTTCACAGTCGGCTGTCAGCCAGTCGATCAAGACGTTGGAGAAAAAATTAGAGCAGCCTCTTTTCATCCGGAGCACGAAAAAAGTACAGCTCACTCCTGCCGGAAAAGTATTATTAAAACACATCGAACCGGCAATGAACCTGATTCAGCGCGGTGAAAGCCAGCTTTTAGACTCAGGCACACTTGGACTTGGCCAGCTTCACATCGGCGCAAGCGATACCATATGCCGTTATCTGCTGGTTCCTTACTTAAAACAGTTCCATCAGAGGTTCCCGAATGTGCCTATCAAGGTCACAAATGCCACATCTATCCAGTGTGTGGAACTTTTGGAGCAAAGGAAGGTTGACCTGATTGTCACGAATTTTCCAAACTCGCACCTCAATCACTCATACAGACAGAAAACCATATGCAACTTTTCCGATGTTTTTGTGGCAAATCCCAATTATTTCAAGCTTCGCAAGCAGGAGATAGCTTTTTCCGAGCTCAATAAATATCCTATCATGATGCTCGACCGAAACAGCACCACCAGTGAATTCCTGCATAATCTGTTTTTACAGCACCAGCTTGACCTGATTCCGGAAATTGAGCTAAGCAGTAACGATCTGCTCATAGACCTGGCCAAAATCGGACTGGGCATCGCATTCGTGCCTGACTACTGCATCAACCATGAGAATAAGGAGCTTTTCGTGCTGAAAACAAAAGAAAAGATGCCGCCACGCCAGATTGTTGTGTCCGTAAACACTACAATGCCCGTGTCAGCATCCACTGAGGAATTTTTAAATCTGCTCCCAGAAGTCGGCAACTAGTTTTCCGACATTTGCTATATTGCATGGCTTTCTGTCACTCCACTCGCGTGGATAGAGCAAATCATATTCTCTCTGCCAGAATCTCTCATCTAATAGCAAAATGACACCTGTGTCCTCCGTCGTCCTGATTACTCTTCCGGCCGCCTGGAGGACTTTATTTATGCCCGGATACCTGAAAGCATAGTCAAAGCCACAGCCGTTTTCGGCATCGTAATAATCCTTTAATATAGTTCTCTCATTGCTGATCTGCGGAAGCCCCGTTCCGACAACAATAGCACCTATCAGTCTGTCGTTTTTCAAATCAATGCCCTCACCGAATATGCCTCCCATGATACCAAATGCCACCAGTGTTCTGTCCGATTCCTCACTAAACCTGTCCAGAAATTCCTCCCTCTCAGCCTCTGACATATTATTTTTCTGCAGCATAAGCTCTGTTTCGTCTGCATATTTTTCACAGTAAACATCTGCCACATCATTCATCATCTTATATGACGGAAAGAAAACCATATAGTTTCCAGTCTTTTGCGTGACAACAGCATTAATATATCCTGCAATGCGCTCATACTCACTCCTTGAGCGCCTCGTGTACCTCGTACTCACATCGGTTGCCATCGCAAGCAGCCTCTTTTTTCTGTCAAAAGTGCTGTCAGCATATATGGCATAGTTGTCCTTTTTTGTGCTTAGCAGGCTCTTGTAATAGTTTACAGGCAAAAATGTCGCCGAAAAAAACACAGCCGACTTGCCCTTATCCAGCCTCTTTTGTATATTAAGCGACGGGTCCACGCAAAAAAGCTTTAGCATGAACCTGCCATCAGCCTCAAGCTCGGAATACATCACGTAGTGCTCATCCACCAGATCATAAATGTTAAGGAAATTGCGAAGCTCAAAATAAAAATCCATAACATCCTTTTTCCCCGGAAACTCATTAGCCTTCTGCAAAAACTCATCCAGAAGTGTCATAAGCCTCATAAAGGAAAATACCATATTGCCAAATGTATCATATACCGTGTAATTCTCGCACTCACGCTTCATCCCAAGCAGTATCTTATTGCACTTTTCAAGCGCTTTCTCAATAGAACGGCTGTGCTCCTTCATAATGCGCTTCACAGTAAGGAAATCCTCCTTATAAATCTGAGCGCTATACATCTGCCTGCTTCTTTCGACCATATTGTGAGCCTCATCAATGAGAAAAATATAATCTCCCTTTATCCCCTCCTGAAAAAATCTCTTAAGATAAACATTTGGGTCAAACACATAGTTGTAATCGCAGATGATATTATCACACCAGCTAGCCGTATCAAGACAAAGCTCAAACGGACAAACGGTATACCTATCCGCCTGTGATAAAATATCATCCCTCTCAATCATTTCACATCTGTGAAGCAGGTCAAAAACCGCATCATTTACGCTGTCAAAATGCCCCTTTGCATACGGACAGGTTACCGGATTGCATTCCATCTCATCACACGGACATAGCTTTTCCTTGGCCGTTATCTGAATAGTTTTTGCCCTGTAACCATTTTTTTCAAGCAGCGCAAACGTTTCCTTTGCGACTGTTGCGGTGATTGTCTTCGCTGTCAGGTAAAAGATTCTGTCTGCCAGCTCCTCACCAACCGCCTTCACTGCCGGGAAAATAGTAGAGATAGTCTTTCCCACACCAGTCGGAGCCTGCATAAAAAGAAGCTTCTGACGCATAATTGTCCTGTAGACATCCGAAACAAGCTTTTTCTGCCCCGTTCTGTACTCAAATGGAAAATTAAGTTCTTTAATTGAAGCCTGTCTTTTATTTTTCATTTCACACTGAAACGTTGCCCATTTGCCATACTCTTCCATCAGGTCATCAAACCATTTTTTTATCTCTTCAAATGAGAACTCCTCGCGAAAATACTTAGTCTGCTCCGTTTCCAGATTGCAGTAGGTCATCTGAATGCCTATCGTTTCCATATTATTTTGCAGAGCAAAAATATATGCATAGCACATAACCTGCGCACGGTGCACAAAAACCGGCTTTTCAAACAGCTCAACCCTTCTGTACATTCCCTTAATCTCATCGACAAAACACTTGCCATCCTCCGTAAAGATGCCATCTGCCCTGCCCTCGACAGTCAGCTCATACAAATCACCTTCAACAACAAGTGAAAGCGGCACCTCTGCCTGATACTCCTTCCCCATGCTGCCCTGGATTTTCCTGTGAATGCGTGTTCCCTCCATCATGGCATCGGCACTCATAGCTCTGGATGACCGGTTGTCTATGTCACCCTCCCTGAAAATAAATTCCACAAGGTTTCTGACCGAAATATGTAATTGTGTTTTCTTTTCACTATAGTTATTTCCAGCTTCTGTCATGTACTCTCCCTGCATATTCCGGATTATGTCAACGGCTTTATGTTCCGACAATATTTTCAGTCTAACTCCAGACATTTTTAATACACTGAACAAAAAAAGGGAGAGCTCCAAGAAGAAACTCTCCCAAAGGACCTTATTCAATTGTATTACGCTACAGTGAATTTATCAACCACATTATCAAATGCCTGGTCATCGCCCATATAGCAGACCTTAAAGTCATTGTTTGTACCAATTCCAATCACTCCAAGAAGTGATTTCGCATCAATAAGAATCTGTCTATATTTGAGATCAATGTCAAAATCGCACTTAGAAGCAGCCCCAACAAATTCCTGAACATCATCCAATGTGTTAAGTCTGATTACTGTTTCCTTATTGTACATAGTTAACACCACCTTTATAATCTAAAACATAGTGCTTTCGCACATGTCAATCAATTGTTGCGCCTATTATAACATCTGATATTCATTTGTCAAAAAAATCATAATCCGTCATTTTTCGTCAATTCATGTCATTTATTTTAATAAATAACTTTTGCGTAACCGATTTTTCACTATATTTTCATGCATGTTTTTTCAAAAAAACAATATAACTGTGAAATTCTTATAAAAATGGCATGATATTTAATTAATTTAAATTCATTTTTTACAATTTTTCATTTATAAAACCTTATTCTCGTAATTCTTTAACGCATCTATATATATTTCACCGAGCTTGCTAAGCTTCGTGCCCTTGTGCTTGATATAGCCTATATGCATTATTTCACTTTCCTTAAGTGGAATTGCCGCATAGTCATCACCGTTTAAATCCTCAGAAATAATACCTGAGCACAGTGTAAATCCGTTGAGCCCCACCATGAGATTGAGCATTGTGGCTCTGTCATCAGCCTTTATAACACGCTTGTACTCATACGTGCTCATCATCTCCTCAGCATAATAAAAGGAATTGTTCACGCCCTGTTCAAAGTTCAGACATGGGTACTCCTGCAAATCATCAAGTGTAATCTCTTTTTGGCCGGCAAGCGGATGTTTTTTCCAGAGATACACATATGTATTGCATGTGAAGAGCTCTTTAAACTCGATGTCACATTCCTTAAAAAGCTTTCTTAAAACCTTTTCATTGAAATCACTTAAATAAAGAACTCCAAGCTCACTCTTTAAGTTCTTTACGTTGTCTATTACCTCTTTCGTCTTTGTCTCGTGGACAGCAAACTCGTACTCATCCATGCCCACCTCTTTAGCAAGCTGTACAAAGGCCTTTACTGCAAATGAATAGTGCTGCATGGAAACCGAGAATTTCTTTTTGGACTCCACATTCAGATACCGGTTCTCAAGCAGATGATACTGCTCCACAACCTGTTTGGCGTATCCCAAAAACTCCTCGCCCTCCGCTGTGACTGTAATTCCACGGTTATTTCTCATGAATACCGTGATTCCAAGCTCCTCCTCCACCTCTCGTACTGTGGCGGACAGATTGGGCTGTGAAACAAAAAGCTTCTTTGCCGCCTCGTTCATGGAATTGGATTCTGCAATTGTAAGTACCTGTCTGAGTTGTTGAAGTGTCATTTTCTCTCCATCTTAAATAAAATTGTGTATAAACGACGCCCTGTGTATCGGTGATGGTCCTATCTCCTTTAGTGCCTTGATATGCTCTGCCGAGCCATAGCCCTTGTTTGATGCAAATCCATAGCCGGGATATATGTTATCATACTCAACCATCATCCGATCCCTTGTGACCTTAGCCACAATGCTGGCTGCCCCTATTGATATGCTTTTGGCATCTCCCTTTATAATCGGGACTTGCTTTATATCCACCCCCGGGATTGTGACTGCATCGTTAAGTGTCAAATCCGGTGCCGGATCAAGCTTTCCGATTGCCTGTCTCATTGCCTCATATGTAGCCTGCAATATATTTATCTCATCTATCCGCTCGTGCGATGCCATACCTATTCCTACAGAAATCGCCTTTTCCATTATGACATCGTAAAGCTCATCGCGCTTTGCAGCCGTAAGCTTCTTTGAATCATTGATATATAAAATATCACAGTCCTTTGGCAGAATAACCGCACATGCCACAACCGGACCTGCAAGCGGTCCGCGTCCCACCTCATCTATGCCGCAAATATGAGCATATGATGCGTACTCGCGCTCATATTTCTTGAGATCTTCTGTGCGGATAAGCTCCTTCTCATACTTGTCCAGGCGCTTTTTTGCACTGTCTACAAGCTTAATCACTCCGCCTCTTTCATCTGAGCCGTATGCCTCAATGAACTGTGCAAGCTGTGAATCTGTGATGCTTTTCAGTTGTTCCTTAATATCGCCTATTTTTTCTGCTGACATATCCTTGTCCTATCGTCTATTCTTCGTAACTATTCTTCTATATCTCCGGTCTCTCCAGAGTGATGTGGCCTAATTTACCGCTTCTGAAATCATCTATGATGAGTGCAGCCGCCTTGCTGTAATCAGGCTCTCCTCCCTTTGAAAGGCATTTTCTGTTGACAGCGACAGCACTTATAAGCTCTATGATATCATTTTCCTCGCTCACCTCGTATCTTTGTGCCAAAAGCCCCGGATACTCTGCTTTTAGGAACTTTACAAGCTCCACGGCAAGCTCATCAACATTTAAAATCTCATCCTTTATCGAACCGATAAGCGCAAGTCTAAGTCCCACTGTCTGATCCTCAAATTTCGGCCACAGTATGCCCGGGGTATCGAGCAGCTCAACACTTTTATTGAGCCTGATCCACTGCTTGCCCTTTGTCACGCCCGGCTTGTTTCCTGTCTTTGCACAGGCTTTTCCGGCGTATGAGTTGATAAATGTGGACTTTCCTACGTTTGGAATACCAACCACCATAGCTCTTACCGGTCTGTTTTTGATACCACGCTTTCGGTCTCTTTCAATCTTTTCCTTACATGCTTCCTGCTGGGCAGCCTGTACCTGCTTTAAGGTTCCCTTGTTACGGGCATCGATCTTTACTACATGGATCCCCATGTCTTCAAACATCTGAGCCCACTTACGGGTCTCTGCCTCATCTGCCAGATCTGCCTTATTTAACAGGACCATTCTTGCCTTTCCTGCTGCAAGTTTATCAATATCCGGGTTACGGCTGGAAAAAGGGACTCTGGCATCCACCAGCTCGATCACTAAGTCGATGAGCTTGATATCTTCCTGCATTGCCCTTCTTGCCTTGGTCATATGACCTGGATACCACTGTATATTCATAAAATACTCCTACTCTACCAATTTAAAATCAATAAACGGGATCAGTCTCAACCAGACCTTTCCCCGGATCTGTCTCCGTTTTACATTGCCGATTTTCACAAACCTGCTGTCCTCGCTGCTATCCCGGTTATCACCCAGAAGAAAATATTCATCTTCGTCTAACACCACCGGGTTTTCTGCCAGGCCGGCCAGAGACACCTGACCTAATCCTTTATCGGCCTCTAACGGCTTATCATCAATGTAAATCTGTCCATTTTTAATCTGTACGGTCTCTCCCGGCAGTCCGATCACCCGCTTCACATTGGGCTTCTTATCCTCCCGCTCAAAGACCACTAC
>OGHU01000849.1_pt1 | contig 19903 bp, 12 predicted proteins | sample 1571521 | NCBI WGS metagenome assembly OGHU01 (sample SAMEA2581963, study PRJEB24529) | metagenome | biome: Human gut stool | place: China | collected 2011 | reverse complement strand
CGCAGACCGGCGATGACGGACTGCGGAATGCAACGCGTCTCTACCAGCCAACGCTCCGTAGCTTCGGAAAGCGTCGTCTTCGAAGCGTCGAACACCGGACGGTGGAAATGCTGGGGAACGGCAGATGCCGCACGACGTTTACGGGCAGCCTGTCGCTCGGCTTTCGCACGCTCTTCGGCATCGTCGGGGACGTAGAAGTCGGCTCCGCAATGGTAGCAATGGCAATGCCCCGTGTCGATATTGACCCGCAGCGAACGGTCACGCTTGTTGTGCCTCGTCGGGAGGCATTGCTCGCAAATGGTTTTAACGACACCGCTGGTGTGTCTGCGGACATCGACATGATAATTAGCAAAATTTCTCATATTTCTGTATTTCTATTCCTCCCTTTCGAAAAGGAGATTTTAAGTTGTATTAATAATTCAAGTTTCGCAGGTTACCTTTGCGTTATCAAAACTATCTTAATTCCCCTCCTTCAGGAAGGAGGAGAATTAAGGTAGAACCGACTTTTTAGTCAACCCCAATTGAGATACTATTGTTTGTCAATATTATAAAGAACTTGCGAAACTTCAGTTAATAATTTTTCTATCAGTTCCCAATGCAGGCGGAAAGCTAAGCATCAATGGGTACCGAGCTAAACACCGATGGGCAGCGAGCTGAACACTGATAAGCAGCGAGCCGAGCATAAACGAGCACCGAGCCAAGCATGAACGAGCACCGAGCTGAAAGGCAACGCTCACGTAGCCGGATGTCGGAGAAATCCGGAGCTAATTTCCCCACTTCCAATGCACTTCATCCCACACGGCAGACCTGTCCGGTCTTGGAGGCGCATCCTTCGGAATCGGATGCCCAAGATACGTCCGTTGCCCGCCAATGAGTTGTTCAAAGCGATACAGTTCTTCCTCAGCTGCTTGCCGGCAACTGCCGAGCAGCCTTTTCTTCAGCTCCTGAGCCGGACGTCCGCCCGGAGAGAGGTAATTGCCGAAATACAGTTTCACATCCCTCAAAAACAGCAAGCCATCTTCCCTGCCAAAGCGTCGGATATGCTCTTTAAAAGCAGCGATCACCTCCTCCTGCCGTTCCACGAAAAGTTTGCCCATACAGGAGTGCATAGCCATCGACTCCATGTAACTTTCCGATTCGGCCATCTGATCCACCAGCATCTCCCACGGAAGAACCGGCTGTAGGGGCAACTGTCCCCTATCCTCCGGTGGAGGAACAATCTGAAGTCCGTGAGAAGCGGCGGCGGCAGAGTGCTCTTTCTCTGTCTTTTCTTCGTTACTACTGTTGTTGTCTTTGACAACAGTAGTAACTCTTCTCTCCTCTTCTCTACTCTTCTGGTTTTGATTCGGTTTTTCGCCTTTATCCATCGGTGTTTCCGGTGTGCTTCCCATGCGTTTCGGACGACCTCCTTTTTTGCCGTTTGCCACATTAATCATCCGCCTTTCTTCGAGCTTTGCCATCACCCTGTCCAGATAAGGCGAACGGAACATTTGCCGTTCTTCATCAAGCACAAAAAGGTCGAACTCACGGAGAACCCTTTGCAACACATCGGCATCCAAGTCATACATCCGCGCGAAAGCCCCCATACAAAGCGGACAACAAGATGCTTCATAATTGTCCGCTTTACGCAAATGCGTAAGAAGCATCATATAGATTCCGAGCGATTGCGCAGCGTCAAGTTCCATCATCATTCTGACAATATTGTCATTACTCAAAAAATTTACCTCTAAATTAAAATACTGATCTTTCTTCATATCTTACAATTAATTGACTGTGATTCAGGATGTCCCGAATTCGTTCTGCAAAGGTCCGAATACTTTTTTGAAAAACTACTTGCAGAACTGCAAACGATGTTTGACATTTTTCTATGAACTTTGCGGCATAATTAGTAAAAAGAAAAAATTATGAAAGGATACGAAAGAGCGACCAAGGAAGAAATTTACGACCGGCTGCGTATTGAAGCGAACTGTCATGCACAAATAGAACGAATCATCCATTTGCGCCACCTATGTAATCTGAACCTTGAAGAGGCGGCAGATGTGACCAATCTCAGTATTTCCACCCTGAGCCGGTACGAAAACGAAGTGACCAAATGCAGCGTACAAAGTTTCATAACGATATGCTACCACTATCAGAAGTACCTCCATAAGCGGCATATCCCCTTCGACAGGAGCCTGTTTCTCATAGATATGAACACGCTTGACAACTAATAGAGTAACAGAGAGATAAAACGGACGCACAAAGAATAAAGGCACAACACCGAAAAAAAGCAAAAAAGATGAAAAGTATCATATCTTTTATTACCTTTGTATGTGGCAAAAGCCCACCAAAAACAAAGAATCAAGCATGAACGACAATGAAATAGGCAATCCACCGATAAAAGCATTAATCGTTTTCAGAGAGAATGGAGATACGGACAATCTTTTTGTCCCCATTTTATGCGATGCTATCAGGACGACGGGGATTGACGTACGATGTTCCACGAATGAGTTCTGGAACTCGGATACACCTTACGACATCATCCACTTCCAATGGCCCGAAGAGGTGATGGAAGGGAATTGTGACGATCCGGACAGGATTTGCCGCCTGAAGGAGTGTATCGCTTTTTTCCGGTCCCGTGGGGCCCGGTTCGTGTATACGCGCCACAATGTCCGTCCGCATGATGCGAACGAGGTGATCGGCCGTGCTTATGACATTATCGAAGAACAAAGCGATGTGGTGGTGCACATGGGACGTTACAGTCTCGACGAATTTGCAGCCAAACACGCGGACAGCCGGAATGTCATCATTCCTCATCCTATTTATCAGTACACATACAAGGAGGACATCAGCGTGGAACGTGCGCGCCAGTATCTTAATCTGCCGCAGGAGGCGTTTATCGTCATGTCGTTCGGAAAGTTCCGGAATCGTGAAGAGAGGCGGATGGTGACCGGAGCGTTCCGAAAATGGGATGAAGCAAAGAAGTTCCTGCTTGCTCCACGGCTGTACCCGTTTTCGAGATTCAACAGGTATGGCAGCAACTTCTTCAAGCGCTGGACATCCCGGGCAGGATATTACCTGCTTATACCCTTGCTCAACCGCCTGCGCAGAATGCACGCCGGAGCCAGCGACGAACCTATAGACAACTGCGACCTGCCTTACTACATGGCCGCTTCGGATGTAATATTCATCCAACGAAAAGATATTCTGAACTCTGCCAGTATACCTCTCGCCTTCCTTTTTCACAAAGTGGTCATAGGTCCCAATATCGGGAATATAGGAGAAATCCTCCAAGATACGGGCAACCCCGTCTTCCACCCCGACAACCAATTTGATATCATACGAGCACTGGAGGCAGCCCGCCAACTGTCCGCCCGAAGGAAGGGGGAAGACAACTATGCATATGCCATCGAAAACATGAACAGCGGAAAAATAGGAAAAGAATATGCGGAGCTTTACAGAAACCTAGCCAATCTCTCTCTTTAAACGATCTCAAAAACAAACAACAATAGAGTAGCCATACACAGAATTTATGGAAAATAAAAAAATAAAAGTCAGTGTTGTCATACCTGTCTATAACACCGAAAAATATGTTCGGGAGGCAGTAGAAAGCATTATGAATCAGACACTGCGGGAATTGGAAATCATCATCATCAATGACGGCTCCACGGATAACAGTCTGCAAGTTGTAGAAGAACTGGCTGCGGCAGACAGTCGGATACAGGTGTATTCGCAAACCAACCAAGGATTGTCAATGGCACGCAATGCAGGCATCACGCATGCCCACGGAAGATACATCTATTTCATGGATAGTGATGATCTGTTGGAAAAGGATGCAATGGAGTTATGCTATAACAAATGCGAAGAAAAAGAACTGGATTTCGTTTTCTTTGATGCTCAGAGCTTTTTTGAAGAGAATATTCGCAATGCTCCCGTACTAAATTATCAACGTACCGATAAGTTAGAAGACAAGGTTTATACAGGTCCCGAAGCTATCAACATACAATTGCAGCACAAAACGTACACCCCATCCGCCTGCCTGAACGTTATCCGCACAGCTTTTCTGGAAGAACGGCAGCTCCTCTTTTATCCGGATATTGTACACGAAGATCAGCTATTCACGACCTTACTTTATCTGCAAACCCGAAGAACAAGCTGTATCCAACGATCGTTCTTTCACCGGCGCATACGTAAAAATTCAATTATGACATGCGATTTTTCACTCAAAAATTTAAAAGGATATCTCACTGTTGCTCAAGAGATAGTCAAATTCAAGCATCAAACCTCTGAATACAAAATCAGGAATACTATTGATTTATATCTGTCGCAAATGCTGAATGCTGTCATTTGGCAAGCTCATGTGCTCTCTTACCCGTACCGGCTTCGGCTGGCGTGGCGGTGTCTGTTTAGATACAAAAAACTCATATCTATAAGAAGCATCGGAGTCTTGTTATTCAAAATCCATCATTCATAAGTAGACCAGAAAAGAATCATTCAGGCAATGGCAAACAATATTAAACATCAGTTATTTTCCGGAGTTTTCTACACGGCACTAGCCAAATACAGCGGAATCATTATATCACTCGTCGTGGCAGGGATTCTTGCGCGGTTGCTCTCTCCGGATGACTTCGGAGTAGTGGCAATCGCTACGGTCATTATTGCATTTTTCAATCTCTTTACGGATATGGGAATATCGCCTGCTATCGTACAACATAAATCATTGACTAAAGAAGAACTATCGGACATCTTCTCATTCACCGTATGGACAGGCATCGGAATCAGCATACTCTTTTTTGCCGCTTCCTGGCTGATCGCCGATTACTACGAAAGTGGGATCTTACGGACGTTGTGCCAGCTCCTGTCCGTCAACCTGTTCTTCGCCTCTGCCAACATCGTGCCGGGAGCCTTGTTCTACCGCAACAAAGAGTTCAAGTTCATTGCTATCCGAAGCTTTATCATCCAGATAGCCGGAGGTGCCGGAGCAATAACTGCCGCGCTTTGCGGAGCCGGTTTATATGCGCTGATCATCAATCCTATACTTTCCAGCATACTGATATTCGTTATTTCCTATCAACGCTATCCGCAACGGCTGCGTTTCACGTTAGGACTGAAAGTACTCCGAAAGATATTCTCCTATTCGGCCTATCAATTCTTGTTTAACGTGATTAACTACTTCAGCCGCAATCTGGATAAACTGCTGATTGGTAAATATATGAGCTTGTCAGCACTAGGATACTATGAAAAGTCCTACCGCTTGATGATGCTCCCTCTGCAGAATATTACGCAAGTCATCACACCGGTAATGCACCCCATCTTCAGCGATTTCCAGAATGACAAGGAAAAGCTGGCAACATCCTACGAACGCATTGTCCGTTTTCTGTCATTCATCGGTCTGCCACTCAGCGTACTGCTTTTCTTTACGGCAGAAGAAGTGACATTGATTATTTTTGGTGATCAATGGCTGCCTTCGGTTCCTGTATTCCGGATACTGTCACTTTCGGTCGGTATTCAGATCATACTCTCCTCTTCAGGCTCTATTTTTCAGGCAGCAGGTGATACAAGGAGCCTTTTTGTCTGCGGACTCTTTTCGTCCATACTTAATGTGACCGGAATGCTGGCAGGGATATTCTATTTCGGCACACTGACAGCTGTAGCAATATGTATCGTGATAACTTTTACTATCAATTTCGTACAATGCTATTGGATGATGTATCGAGTTACTTTTCAAAGAAACGCATGGATATTTATCAGACAACTTCTTTCTCCACTCCTTGTCAGCCTACTAATAACGGCATTCCTCACGCCTATATATTATATGATGGAAAATATGAATATTTTCGTAACACTTATTGCAAAAAGTTTCGTAAGTTTTATTATCTTTGGAACATATATGCAAGTAACACACACCTATGATATCACAGGCAAAGTGAAGACTCTTGCAAGAAATAGAAAGTTGGTACAAAAGAACAAACAATGAAAGGATTATTCCTCATATTCCATGGTTTCGAAGCATTCAACGGAATCAGTAAAAAGATACGTTATCAAGTAAAAGCCCTCAAAGAATGCGGACTAGAAATGCATACGTGTTGGCTAGACGATACGGACAACCATAAACGCCGTATGGTAGATGAATCGATAATTGCCGACTATGGTTTCGGGATCAAAGGAAAAATCCTAAAAAGAATCGAATTTGACAGTATCGTACATTATGTACAGAAAGAAAACATAGACTTTATCTATGTACGCTATGTCCATAATGCCAGCCCTTTCAGCATACGGCTGATGAAACTACTAAAAAAGACCGGAGCACGTATAGTGATGGAAATCCCGACATATCCATACGACCAAGAATATAAGGGACTCCCATTCGTATACCAACGAATCCTATTTATAGACAAATGTTTCCGACAGCATCTGGCACGCTATGTTGACAAGATCGTCACTTTTTCGGACTATGACATTATTTGGAATCGCCCCACCATCCGCATCTCAAATGGAATTGATTTCAGCGAAATCCCTTTAAGAGGTCCAAAGAATGATACCGCACATTCTCTACAACTGATTGCCGTAGCGACAATGCACCCATGGCATGGTTTCGACAGAGTTATAGCCGGCATGGCAAATTACTATCGTACACATACCGACACTCATGATTATAAAGTATATCTCAATATCGTAGGCTTCGGGGTTCCCGAACTGGTGGACAGCTATAAAAAAGATGTAGCCAAACATCAGTTAGAGAAATATATCATCTTTCATAGTGCCTTATACGGCAAAGAACTGGATGCCGTGTTCGAGCAGTCGGACATGGGAATAGGCAGTCTGGCTCGCCATCGTAGCGGTATTGACAAAATTAAGACCTTAAAAAACCGTGAATATGCAGCAAGAGGCATTCCTTTTGTTTATTCAGAAACGGATGATGACTTTGAGCATCAACCATACATACTTAAGGCAGCACCGGACGATTCGCCCCTTGACATCGAAAAAGTAATTCGCTTTTATCAATCATTGAAAACAACGCCGCTCCAAATACGGATGTCTATAGAGCAATCACTTTCATGGAAAGCCCAGATGCAAATTGTTATTAATGAAACCTTTGAATAAAACTATATCACTATGAATATACAGCCACTGATCAATGCTATCCGCTATAAATTGCGTTATGGCATTACTGTAGAATGGTACAATTTCTGGTACATGGCTCTCAGATGCCATCAGAAAATAACTCCGCAGGTAGCTTCCATTGATGAGACCATTCGGATAATCATAGAAGACCAATGTTCCGTGAGCCGTTTCGGCGATGGTGAGATGCTGCTTACCAACCCGGACAAGGAAATAGGATTCCAAAAAGGAAATGTACTCTTGGCTCAGCGTCTCAAGGAAGTATTGACAAGCCATGAAGAAGGACATTTGGTTTGTATCTCCGATACTTTCGAAAACATTTATCGCTATAACCGCAAAGCACGCCGATTCTGGAGAACTCACTTCTTTCTGTATGGCAGCTGGTGGGACCGCTTGCTGTTGCCCGACAGGCTATACTACAATACATTCATCACCCGTCCCTACATGGACTTCGCTTCCAAAGAAGACTGCCCACGGTGGTTTCACCAAATGAAAGCTATCTGGAAAGACAGGGATGTCGTATTCATTGAAGGCGAAAAAAGCCGTTTGGGAGTAGGCAACGACCTCTTTGACAATGTAAAAAGCATCAGACGTATTCTTTGTCCGCCCCGTGACGCATTTGACCGCTACCAAGAAATTCTGAATGAAGCGCAAAAACTCGAGAAAACCGCTCTCTTCCTGATTGCTTTAGGACCTACGGCTACTGTACTGGCTTACGATTTATTCAAGTCCGGTTATCAGGCAATTGACGCAGGGCACGTGGACGTAGAATATGAATGGTGGCGAATGGGAGCCAAACGGAAAGTAAAGCTGGAACGAAAATATGTAAACGAAGCCGCCAACGGAAAACAAGTGTCCGACGCCGGAGAATTTTATCGGAAACAAATCATTGCTAAAATCTATTAAATCATGAAGATAGCCTATTACCTGCCCTCACTACAGGCACCTGGCGGAATAGAACGGATAGTTACATTCAAAGCCAATTATTTTGCAGAACATTTTGAAGGATACGACATCACCATCATTACATCCGAACAAATGGGTAAAGCACCACACTTTCCATTATCCCCCAAAGTAAAGCATATCGACTTAGGAGTATCTTTCGACCTGCCCTACTCTCAATCCATAGTAAGTAAAGTGCTGAAGTATCCGTTCCGCTACTATCGGTTTAAACAACGACTATCGAATCTATTGAACGAACTGAAACCGGACATTACTATCTCAACCATGCGCCGGGAACTGAACTTTATCACTAAATTGAAAGACGGTAGCCTGAAAATCGGAGAGTTTCACGTCAGCCGCTACGCCTATGGCGCAGAAGCACTGAAACGTAAAAGCCCGATTGTCAACATGATAAAGAAAAGATGGGCAAACAGATTTGTCAAAAACCTGTCTAAACTGTCCAGAGTGATTATACTTACAAGTGAAGGAGCTAAAGACTGGCCGGAACTGACTAATATCAGCATCATCCCTAATCCTATTTCTACTCCTGTAGAAGGAAAACAAACAGATATTCTGTCACATAATGCTATTGCTGTAGGGCGATATGCGCCCCAAAAAGGATTTGATATGCTAATCCCCGCCTGGAGCATTGTCGCCCAAAGACATCCGGACTGGAAACTACATATTTATGGAGAAGGCGACCTGAAAGAGAAGTTCACCAAACTAATAGATGAACTACAACTAAATAATAATTGTCTGCTTCATCACACTGTATCGAATATAGCCGAAAAATACTGTATGAGTTCGATATTTGTCTTATCAAGCCGATACGAAGGTTTTGGACTCGTTTTGGCAGAAGCAATGTCATGTGGTATACCCTGTGTCTCATTTGACTGTCCGCATGGTCCTTCGGATATTATAAAAGACCATGAAGACGGTCTACTAGTGGAGAAAGAAAATATCAAGGAACTTGCAGACAAAATCTGCTATCTGATTGAGAATGAAAATGTACGCATCAAGATGGGACACAAAGCCAGGGAAAACGTAAAACGCTTTCTGCCGGAAAATGTGATGCCACAATGGAAAAACTTATTCGAATCATTAACTTATTCTTCTAAATAACAGAACAACATATGGTAAAGTGGTATAAAACTTATCTGGAAGTATACGGGAAATCTTTTGATGAGATTTCTGACGATAGTATCCGCAAAGTCAAAAGACAACTCAAAGAACGTCAAAACGATTCTCCACTGGTATCGGTTGTACTCATTGCACACAATGAGGAACGTCATCTGATAAGTTGTATCTGGTCACTCTCCGAGAATCATTGCCATTTCCCCATTGAAATAATAGCCGTTAACAACAATTCAACGGATAAAACGGAAGAAGTATTAAAATCATTGGGAGTTACCTATTATAACGAAACGAAGAAAGGTCCGGGATACGCCCGCCAATGCGGATTGGACCATGCAAAAGGAAAATATCATATTTGTATTGATGCAGATACTTTATATCCACCGCATTACATTGAAACGCATGTAAAATATCTAATGAATCCGAAGGTTGCATGTACATTCAGTTTATGGAGTTTTATGGTTGACGAAAGACATTCCCGATTCGGACTATGGTGCTACGAAGGCCTGCGCGATATATACCTCCGCTTACAAGCCATCCAGCGTCCTGAACTCTGTGTGCGAGGTATGGCTTTCAGTTTTAATACGGAAATAGGACGTCGGTTTGGATTTCGTACAGATATTATCCGCGGAGAAGACGGTTCGTTAGCATTAGCTATGAAACCGTATGGAAAAATCGTATTTATTACAAGTCGCAAAGCACGAGTGCTTACAAGTAATGGAACCCTAAATTCTGAAGGATCACTGATTGATAATATATGGATACGGGTAATCAAAGCACTGAAAGAAATCACCGGACTCTTTATCAAAAAGACGGCATACAAAGATAAAGACTCTAATCTCATCAAATAAGGTCTCATCAAAATCATTATGGATATGGCAAAATATATAGTAAATATCATCTTAGTAACAGCTTGTCTTTTCACCTATACTTCCTGTATAAGAAAAATGAATCTATACGATGAGAATAGAAATACAGGACAAGACAATAACGAAAAAGATACAGATTCTACTCCCGTCTATATGTATCCTTTCGACAAAGAAACAGCAAACGTTACAGCAGAAATCATTATCCACACAAAAAAAGAAATACAGACCAAAGATATTAATGTCGAAATCCCTCATTTAAAATACAATAAGACATGGATGTTGATGCTAACACAAGACGACTGCATGCAGGCTGCTTTTTGCCGTACGTGGGCTGCAATAAACGGTAAACCGATCTCAAGTTCAATACCTTATCCTACTCCAACTCCCACTGATCAGAATATGAAACATCAATTATATTTTGACATCAAACATTTGCAAAAAGGGGATCTTCCCCCTACTATTATTTCCGCCAACCAATCTTTGGGATGTACAGACGGAGCAGGAAATGAAGTTCGGTTTGCTATTACTACCACTCTTGCCCCTGAAGAAAAATGGATGGATGCTGAAACAAACGTACTGCCGGGGTTTACTGCAAACTATTATCGTTTTTATATGAAATCCGGACTTATATGGGATAACATACGAGAGATGTTGAACTATGGAACAGGCATTGCCCTCCATGATGTAATGACAAAAGATGCTAATGATCCAATACAAATATTGGAACATTTTGATATTGCCCAAAACATTATTGTAGAGAAACTCACAGGAAGGGGATGTAAATTTCTTGCTGAACCCAATGGAAATAAAACATACGTAACTGCTGCTCTTCAATGTCCGGAAATTCAAACGATGACCGCACAAGCAGGAGCAATTACCCTATATCCGTATCAAGTGTCTGAAACTTTACAAAAATCTCTGATAGAACGGGAGTTTAACGATTCACCAGCATATTTTAAACAACAGATTACTGACCTGCTAAAATTACCCAAAGAAGAACGTAAAGCAATCTGCATAGGTGTTCATGGTACGGACAACAATTGGATCGACTTTTTATTATGGTTAAATAGTAATTATGGTAAAGATGGGGATGATTCGTTATGGTTTCCAAGCCAGGAAGAATATTATGAATATAACTATTATCGTTTAAACAGCCATATTAGTATAGCACAAATAGACGCAAGTTCTTTCAAATTAACAGTAAATTTACCGGGAGAAAAGTTCTTCTACTATCCTTCTACCACTATCAATTTGTCGGGAATTAGCATGTATGACATTGCTTCTATTGAAACGAATAATGACGTGACCGGACTATCTTATGCTGACTACAAAGACGGCATCATGCTCAATATCGACTGTCGGAAATACCTGTTTGAACACGCCGAGAACTTCGTAAAACGATACGAGGCCAATCCTTCCGATGCTTCCAACAAAGCAGACGCCCTCTACTTTGTAAACATGCTGAAAGAATCGGCTAAAAAAGAGGCACTGAAAAAACGACTTCAATAAGTAAATCAACAAACATCTATTAAACGAGAATACAGCTATGAACGAAACTCTCATCCTCGAAATCATCTTCTGGTTCGCCCTGTTCATGGTGTTCTACACCTATCTGGGCTACGGCATCGTCCTCTACGCCCTCGTCAAGCTGAAAGAGCTTTTCGTGAAACCCGTGAAACGGGTGCTGCCACCGGACAGTGATCTGCCGGAAGTAACCCTCTTCATCACCGCCTTCAACGAAGAAGACGTGGTGGACGAAAAGATGGAGAACAGCCTCGCCCTGGACTACCCTGCGGACAAACTGCATATCGTATGGGTGACAGACGGAAGCGACGACAGTACAAACGAACGACTGCAAACCCGTTGGCAGGGAAAAGCGACCGTACACTTCCAACCCCTACGACAGGGTAAGACAGCCGCAATGACACGTGGAATGACGCTGGTGGACACTCCGCTCGTCGTCTTTACGGATGCTAACACTATGGTAAACCGGGAAGCAATACAGGAAATCGTACTTGCTTTCCAAGACCCGAAAGTGGGCTGCGTGGCCGGCGAAAAACGGATCGCCGTACAGACCAAAGACGGAGCCGCTGCCGGTGGGGAAGGTATTTACTGGAAATACGAATCAACCCTGAAAGCACTTGATGCACGGCTCTACTCGGCCGTAGGAGCAGCAGGCGAACTGTTTGCCGTGCGTAACGAACTGTTCGAAGCGATGGAGCCGGATACGTTGCTCGACGATTTTATTCTTTCACTCCGGATCACAATGAAAGGTTACACCATCGCTTATTGTACGAATGCTTATGCCATCGAAAGTGGTTCGGCGGATATGCGCGAAGAAGAAAAGCGAAAAGTGCGCATCGCTGCGGGAGGATTGCAGTCTATCTGGCGGCTTCGTCCGTTGCTGAATCCTTTCCGCTACGGGACACTTAGCTTTCAATATACGTCTCACCGGGTATTGCGATGGTCTATTACTCCGTTCCTGTTGTTTGCTCTCTTCCCGCTGAATATTGCGATTCTGCTGTTAGGCGGTTCCGCGATATTCTACGGAGTGCTGCTTGCCATGCAGGTTCTTTTTTACGGATTGGGATATTGGGGATATTATCTATCCACCAAACAGATAAAAAACAAGTTGCTTTTTATCCCCTACTATTTCTTATTTATGAATGTCAATGTGCTGAAAGGCATCCGTTATCTGAAAAAGAAAAAAGGAAGCGGAGCCTGGGAAAAGGCGAAACGCGCTGAAAAGTAAAACAAATGCTATTATCTTTTGTTATCCTTACTATAAGACATTAGTCTCTATCATCTAATAAAAAACAGACATGAACAGAATATTACATGATGCGAATAACGCACAAAGAATATTGAAACTGACGGCAGATACAATGCTATTGGTTGACAGGCACGGAGTCTGCGTAGACATTGAGCCTCATTGTGATCTATGGTTTCTGCAAGAGGATATACTTTTAGGAAAAAATATATTTGAGCTTTTACCAGAATATACGAGAGAGAGGGTGATGCCCATCTTTCAGACTGTGCTCGAAGAGCAACGAAGCATCAGCAAGAACTTCAAGTTGGTGCTGAAAGGCGAAACTTTTTACTTCAAATGCCTCATGTTCCCTTATGACGGTATGGTGCTTTGCCAATATCGCGACATCACGCAAAGAAGCAACGTAAAAAGACAGTTGGAACAGGCAAATCTCACCCTGCGGGCTATCCAAAAGGTAGCCCAGATAGGACAATGGACGTACAATACGAAACAGAATATTTTTCATTATCTTGGATATACCGGTGTTTTGTGCGAGGAAAATGTGCAAAACCTTGCCATTGAGAAATATGTGGAACTGATTGTAGAAGAAGACCGTCAGAGTTTTATGGAATGGTGTCGGGTGAACGAAAAAGAACTCAACATGGAAAGCATCAGCTACCGTGTCCGCCTGAACGGAGAAATCTTCTATATGCGTATCCAGACTTATCTGCGTGAACAACGCTCCGACGGTAGTTTCAATATCGAAGGCTATATCCAGAACATCACGGACATACAGCATCGTAGAAATGACATCAATACACTGACTCATGCCATCAACAACGCCAAAGAAAGTATCTTTGCCGCCAGACCCGATGGCACGATTATCTTCGCTAACCGTCGTTTCCTGTACAATCATGGTATTTCAGAAAACGAAGACATCAGTCAATTAAAGATTTACAATGTCGCCGCAGATATGCCTACACAAGAGGCTTGGAACGAACGTTGCAAAGATGTCATACACGGTGGCAGCAGTAACTTTGTGGCTCACCATCCGTCGAAAATCAATAGAGATATATTGGCTTACGAAGGTACGATGTACAACGTCACCAATGATTCCGGTGAAGAAAGTTACTGGTCGTTTGCCCATGATATTTCCGAACGGATTCGGTATGAAGCCCAAATCAAACGGCTGAATCAAATCATGGATACGACGATCAATAATCTCCCCGCGGGGATTGTTGTGAAGGAGATCAATAATGATTTCCGGTACATTTACCGAAACCGGGAGGCTTATAACCGCGATCTTTACAAGAACGATCCTGTCGGTAAGAATGACTTCGATTTCTACCCGCCTATCGTGGCAGAGAAGAAGAGACAGGAGGATATTCAAGTGGCCACCAGCGGAAAAGGTATGCACTGGACGGTGGAAGGAAAGGACCGGAACGGAAACCTGATTATCCTTGACAAACGGAAGATACGGGTGGATGGGGATGAATTGTCTTCGCCTATCATCGTCAGCATCGAATGGGATATCACGGAACTGGAAATGATGAAGAGGGAGCTACTGTCTTCGAAGGAAAAAGCGGAAATGTCTGATAGTTTGAAATCAGCTTTCCTTGCCAATATGAGTCATGAGATACGTACTCCGCTGAATGCTATTGTGGGGTTCTCGCATCTCATTGCCGAAAGTGATGATGCGGAAGAACGAAAGACGTACTACAACATCGTAAACGCGAACAACGAGCGTCTTTTGCAACTTATCAACGAGATTCTCGATCTCTCGAAGATTGAATCGGGAACCATCGAGTTTTCCTTCGGTCCGGCTAGTCTCCATAATCTCTGCCGGGAAGTGCACGATGCTCATATATTCCGTACTCCGCAGGGAGTAAGCCTTGTCTATGAGTCTTCGGACGAGAGTCTGATGATTGAGACGGACAAGAATCGAGTGTTCCAGGTGATTTCGAATCTGATTGGGAATGCTGTTAAGTTTACGAAAGAAGGAAGTATCAGTTATGGTTATAAGCTGGTGGATAACCAGATTGTTTTCCACGTAACGGATACCGGAACAGGAATTGAGCCGGAGAAAGTGGGTCGTGTGTTCGAACGTTTTGCCAAGCTGAACAATCATGCACAGGGCACTGGGTTGGGATTATCTATCTGTAAGTCTATCGTTGAACGTCTCGGGGGCAAGATTTCCGTCAGCTCCGAATTTGGTAAGGGAACGACGTTTACATTTACTTTGCCGTATACGGTTGCAAAATCTGTAAATGCAGATTCGGAGAAAGAGAATGGTGAAGGAAACATCGCTGGAATAGCATCTGCCGGAAAAACTGCAGATTCGAGTGTTGACAGTTCTGCAAATACACGGCATGCCTGTATTTTGGTTGCCGAAGATACGGACAGCAATTTCGACTTATTGAAGGCTATTCTAGGTAAAGACCATCAGCTTATACGTGCGCATGACGGAATGGAAGCTGTCACGATGTTCGATGAAGTGAAACCGGATCTTATCTTGATGGATATCAAGATGCCGAATCTGGACGGACTGGAAGCTACAAAAATCATCCGTGAACTGTCTGCCACTGTTCCTATTATTGCTCAAAGTGCCTTTGCATACGAACAGGACCGGAAAGCGGCTGAAGAAGCGGGGTGCAATGATTTTATAGCTAAACCAATAGCGGATGATAAGTTGAAAGCAATGATTCATAAATGGTTGCTTCCTTCGTAGAGAGCTTAATCCCTCATGATATAACCAGCAAATAATTTAGATTAAATGAAAGCCTTTTACAGACTGTTTTATTACATATCCATCGTGCTGACCAGTATTTTGGCAGGAGTTACCATTGCGGGTGCTTTCGTAGGCAATGCCGCACCGGATAGTTTCAAATTTATGCCTTTCATCGGTTTGATTTTACCGATACTTTTGTTGGCTAACCTTGCTTCTGTCATCTACTGGACGATCCGTTGGCGGTGTTGGGTTTTCATCCCTCTGATTGCTATATTCAGCAATTGGGGGTATATGAGCTGTGTATTACAATCGCCTTTTTTCAGTCCGGCTTCGTCACCGATGGTTAAAATGAATGTATATACTCCGGGGGTGTTGACGGTTGCTACTTACAACGTCGATGCCTTTAACCACGAGCATACCGGCTACTCATGCAAGGAGATTGCTTCTTACATGAGAAATCTGCAAGCAGATATTCTCTGTTTTCAGGAGTTTGGCATTAATGATGAGTTTGGTGTAGACAGTATAGCTGCGGTTCTTTCTGATTGGCCGTATCATTTTATTCCTATTTCTCCCGAGGAAAAACATTTGTTGCAGCTGGCTGTTTTCAGCCGCTACCCCATCAAGGAGGAGAATCTTATCGTCTATCCTGATTCGAAAAATTGCAGTCTCTGGTGTGATATTGAAATCAATGGGCGTACCATCCGCCTGTTCAACAATCATCTCCAAACAACGGAAGTAAGCCAGAACAAGCGCAAACTGGAAAAGGGACTTCGTACGGATGATTCCCAAAGAGTGGAACATGCTACCCTGGGACTTATCGACGGCTTACATGAGAATTTCCGGAAACGGGCCGTACAAGCTGATCTTCTCAAGCAACTGATAGCCGCCTCCCCCTATCCTACTCTAGTCTGCGGTGACTTTAACTCTCTGCCGTCTTCGTATGTTTATCACACTATAAAAGGTGATAAGTTGCAGGATGGCTTTCAAACGAGCGGACATGGGTATATGTATACTTTCAAGTACTTCAAGCATCTGTTGAGAATCGACTATATTCTCCATTCACCGGAACTGAATAGTACGGATTACTTCTCGCCGGATCTTACTTATAGCGATCATAATCCGGTGGTGATGAGGGTGAAGTTATAAAAGAGTAAGAGGATGATAAGCTAATAATCATATCCTTAAAGATATTCCGTTTATATCAAAATCTTACTGATAATAAAAAAGGCTGTCCCGAACACGAGACAACCTTTCATTATTTTGAGATTTTATCGAATTAATGGAATATATAACGAAGACTAAACTGAACAGAGTAAGTAGATCTAAAATCTTTATACTTTGTATACGTTTCAGTCAATCTTTTGCCACTATTCTTTTGGAATGTATATCCCTTGCCTTCTCCAGTAGTACTATTTCCCTTATCGTAAGCCAAGAGATTGGTATTATTTACGGTCTTATACAATCCCCAATCTGAATTTAACAAATTCAAGAAGTTCTTAATATCAACACCAAATTGAAGAGTATGACGTTTACCACCAACTTTAAGATAGAAATCTTGCATAAATTTCAAATCCAATTGATGATGCCAAGGCATAACCACTCCACCGCGATCTACATATTCGCCTTTGTGCTTCTTCAAATAACTATCCTGATTGATATATGCCCAAAAGTCATCTTTTTGTTGATCTGCACTATAAATTTGCCCGTCTAATTTATAGTCATCATATGTTCTATTTACACTATTATATGTTTTTTCCGCAAATGTCCAATTATTCAGCTCTTCTCTTGAAGCAGGAATATATAATAAGTTATTAGCTCCACCATCGCCAACAATGTTGCCAGCAAATGTATAGGAATAACGAGCATAACCATAACCACCAGCATATCCCATATTCATTCCTTCATAAATGAATGATAATGAGGAAGCAAATCTTTTAGCATATTCCAAACGATAACCAGCTGAAGCTCCAATACGGTGAGGAGAAACATAGGTACCATAACCTGTTTCATGTTCATTAATACCGCCTACAGAATAAGTATTTGTTCTATATGCAGAAGTTACCTGATCACCAATACCATCACTGTACGCCTTAGCTTTCGAATGTGTATATGCTGCAGACAAATACAAGCCAAAATCAAAAGATTTAGCTAATTGAGTAGTAATAGAATAATAATAGGCCTTGTGACCACCATTCTCTATATAGAATACATTCTGTTTTCCACCTGCGTTTGTCCATGAAGCATCAGAGTATTTGCTATATGAGTCACGTGTATCATTCGGATTAAAAGTGATCGTAGTTTCTGAAGGTTTAATAGCTTTATTAGAAATAACGGCAGGATTGATATCTTTATTAAAGATACCTTCTATTGAGAAATCAATATCTCCCGGAAGTTTAGCATCAAAAGCTAATGAAGTTTTCCATGTAGACGGCATCTTCAAATCCTTATCAATAATCGTAGGATCCTTTGGAGATTTAATATCAACAGTTCTGCCATTCGGATACAACTCATTCAGAACTCCTGATACAGATGGTTGAAAATGAGGTTTCAAAGCTGCATCAGCTACCTTAGTATAATAATATTGATTCTGACCAACATTAGAATTACCAACTGCAGATACTAACCATACAAATGGTAAACGACCTACATAAAGCCCAGTACCTCCACGAAGAACATATTTACGTTCACCAGTAATATCCCAGTTGAATCCTACACGTGGAGACACAGAAATCTTAGCAGAAGGTACTTGATCAGTAGAATAGCTTACTCCGCCAAAATCACATCTTGCAAAATCTTCATTATAGTTATTCTTCAAAGAAGGATACTTAGGCATCTCAAAACGAATACCAGCAGTCAACTTAAAGTTCTCACTTATATTCATCTGATCTTGCAAATACAATGAATATTGCAATGTTTTCATTTCAGCCTTAAATTGGCTATAGTCTGCTGCATTAGAGTGTGTGATAGCAAAAGCCTTAGGATATTCATTATTTACAAAGCTGTCCCATGAATTATACACATAGTATCCATTACCTGCTTGCTGGAAACCATTAGTAGCTTTATTATATTCAAACTGGAAACCTGCCAATAAATTATGGATACCTGCTGTATAAGACAACTCATCTGTAAGAACAAATGTTCTGGCTTGGGCTAAGTTCCCCGGAGAAAAGACATCAGGACCGATACGTGCATATACCGCACCATCTTCCAAAATATCAATTGTTGGAAAATCAGCCGCTCCCTCATAACTTCTTGGCTCATCCTGGAAAGAATAAGTAACACGTGTTACATTATTCAAACTACCATCCAACCATTTAGAGTTCCACTCTGAAGCATATGATGTAAAATTGTATTCTTTGAAATAACGAGAATTTTCAAAATACATAGCAGCATTATGATTTACATTACCAGAACCTTTGGAAGCAGCTGCTCCACCATCATAAATATCCGTTGCATAGAAAGGAGATACAGAAGAAGTTGGACCGCTATTGTCTTTTGAATGAGCACGTGTAAAACGGAAATTCAATTTATTATTATCATTAATATTCCAGTCCAAACGTGCCATAATTTTATAGGCCGGAGTTTTGATAGAATACCCCTGATAACGTCCCGGATCATAGTCATACTTGTCTATAAAATAGTTGCGAATCTCATCCATCTTTCCCACTGTAGGACGATTCACATTGGCTGTATTAGATCCCCAATCATCACTGTCGCTTAAACGAGCTCTGCTCTTAGGACCAGCTGTTACATTATCTTCATACTCACCGTTTACAAAGAAGAACAACTTATTTTTTATGATTGCACCTCCAAAACTAGCACCATAGAGGTATTTTTGAGATTTCTCACGTATTAACTCTAAATCACCTACCTTATCACCATTCAAATTCTCATTATTTAAATAAGTATAAGCCGTTGCATAAAAATCATTGGTACCACTTTTAGTTACAGCATTAATTGCCCCACCAATGAATCCACTTTGGCGAACATCAAACGGAGTTACAGATACTGCTATTTGCTCCAATGCATCCAAAGAAATAGGTGAACCTCCGCCCGGCAAGTTAGAACCGATACCAAATGAATTACTGAAAGCAGCACCGTCGACAGTTACAGAAGACTGACGGTAATTACCACCACCTACGGCAAAACCATTACCTGTGTTAGCTCCTTGCGGAGTTAAACGCATAATATCATTCATACTACGTCCAACAGTAGGGATCATAGCCATCTGCTCTTCTCCAATATTAGTAATAGCGCCTGCACGGTCACTCTTCATATTGCTGTTTTTTGAAGCCGTCACTACGATTTCATCTAACAATTCAGAGCTTTCTTTTAAAGAAACATTTAAAACATAATTCTCTCCCAATGAAAAGTTAATTC
>OGHU01000830.1_pt1 | contig 20383 bp, 16 predicted proteins | sample 1571521 | NCBI WGS metagenome assembly OGHU01 (sample SAMEA2581963, study PRJEB24529) | metagenome | biome: Human gut stool | place: China | collected 2011 | reverse complement strand
CTCCCTCGTGCTCGGGATCGGCGAATTCCTCCGCCTCTTCCGCCGCTCTTAATAGCTCCACCCGACCGGAGCCGCGTTAATTGGAGTAACATCGATCGGAGCAGCGCCTCTCCGAGGCGGTGAAATACCAGCCGATAACCCATCTAACACTATTTATCATTCTATTAACCCTCCGCATTCACCGCCTTGGAGAGGCGCTGCTCCGATTGACACAGGAATCCTCCCGTAAAGACATTGCAACAGCTGAGAATCAGCTGCCGACACGAAATAAAGAGCTTGTTTTGCAAGATTATATCCCGCTACAATTTTTTTTGGAATATTCGCAATTATTTGTAAATTTACCAGATAATTAAAATACCTGTCATTATGAAACATTTATCATTTATTATCGTATTTTGCATCGCGCTTTTCGTGAATGCTCAACAATTTGAACCGAAATGGGTCGGAGAGGTTTCCATAGCCCAGATTCAGGGAAATGACACCGTCATGATCCCTACGGAAAAAGCGAATGTAAAAATAAAGACATCCAACTCCGCAGGAAGACTACTGGTCGGAATCGGCAACACACGCAGAAAGGTAGTCATTCAAGGTGGAGAATCCCCTGTCAGGATAAATCCTGATGGAGAAGTTACGCTTATAATAAAATGCAAGGACAATGAATCTGATCCTTCTTCTTTTATCCAGATTGTAAAATTTGAAAATAAAAAGAAAGAAAGAAGAACAGAGCTTTCAAATATCAATTGGGTCGGCAATGTATCTCAAGGCAATATGGAACTTGTTCCATATGATGCGGATCAATACGGCAAAGCCTCATATATACTTAAATTCCAGCCTGCGGAGGGAGAATATGGAGTCAGGGTCCTCAATCCGAATGAAAAAGACGAGAAGGTAACCATATTCTATTGCTTCGGCATTTATAACGAATAATAATTCTAAGAATATCTGGACTTTATAATATAGGCCGTGCGATGCACGGCCTATATTTATCAAGTACCCTTGTAAATCAGCTATAAGAAACATGACACATTCCCGACCTGTCATCCATTGCATGCGTGTCTCTAGTACTAATATTCATTAATTAATCTGATTATTCATTAACTGCCATAACACCGTCCTCTAATCCTGCGTTGTTTTTCTGAATTTAAAATTAAGCAATAATATTGACGATGAAAAAATTTCTGTTTACTTTACTGGCACTCTTAACATGTATATGTACAGCCAACGCATTCATTGACAAATATACCATCAACCGAGAAAACCTACCTGAAGAAGCCCGGCAGATGCTTGACGAACATTTCCCTAAAGCCAAGATCAGCATGATAAAGGTAGACCGGCATCTCCTGAAAAAGACAGACTATGACGTCCGTCTTACAAACGGTACAAAAATTGAATTCAGCAACAAGGGCAAGTGGACCTCTGTCGACTGCGGAAAGAAAGAACTTCCTGAAGCTCTCGTGCCTAAGACCATCCGCAACTACATCTCAAAGAACCTAAGCGATGCAAAGATCTCCGGCATTGCCAAACGCAACGCCGGCTATGATATAACTCTCTCTGACGGAAACGGCCTAAGGTTCAATCTGCTCGGCCAATACAAAGGCCCTCTTTCTGATAAAGAGAAATAGTCGTCTTCTCCCGTCATCTAAACATCCTGTCTTGCTATCATTTTAGTTTCAAACAGGCTGTTTTGATTTCAAAAATACACACATAATAGCTTTTTTAACATTTATTAACTCATAAATGCACAATTTGTAGAAAATTTATTCTATTTTTGCTATATAAAATCAAATTGCATATCTCCGGCGATACTCTCGCGGAAATTTTCAAAAACCTAAACCAAATATTTATGAAGCGAAATCTTACCGCATTATGTGCGGCTTTGCTTGTCGGCCTTCCCATAGCGAATGCCGCACGCGTCACTCCTGCCAAATGGCAGGAGACACGAAATGCCGATACGTTCCGCTGGGCTCCTAAATCAAAGGCAGTACAGTCTGACTGGCATAACCTTAAATTATCCGACAAATCTACGTCTAAAGCCGGGATTGTGACCGACTCCGACGTGAAGATGGATCCGACGGAGAGCTTCTACTATCTCGACATGCCCGATGGAAAGACATGGTTCGTATCTACGGAATTCGATAAAGAAGTTATCTCGCAGAGCGATTATTATGTCGAATATGACATAACAGGCGTGAAAGCGACAGTCTACAATGAGAAATATGAAGCTGTGGGAAGGATCGAAGCCGAGATTGATAAACCTGAGGGGTTCTCAAAATGTTCGGCTATACAATTCGGTCCATGCGTCACTAAGAAATTTTTCAATACCGACGACAGCTATGAGGTTATGCTTATGGCAAGTTTTAAACCGGAAGAAGGATACGGAGCGGTGCCCTTCACTTACGTATACTCGCTCAAAGGTGTCTCCACACCCGCACAGCACGTGACTACATTACCGGGATATTATGTCGTTGCGGTCAACAACGCAGCCGACGCCTGGAGCGAAGATTTCTTCATGGAATTTTTCACGGGCGAACAACTTACCGACACCGAACTTCTCCACACTTTCGACATATATACGAAGGCATCATACAGTTCGCCTACCGCCAGCAAATTGCAGTCGTTCACAGTGGATATGGTTTACGTAATGAGCGACGGAGAAAACGAGATGATGCCTGTGACTCTCAATTCTAACGGAAAGGATCTATATGTGACTGTGGCTAAATATGAGAAGACGTTCTTCGAGGATCCTTTCGACTTCACAAACGATAAGCTCTCGGAAGACAATCATTTTCTTATCGACCTCTATAAGAAAGGAGCATGGGACAACGAACTGAAACTCGTATCCAACACATCCATCCCGGTGCAGTCTCCGGAAGAGGGATTCACCATGCGGTCATACTGCCTCGGGGCTTTCGATGGCTACCGGGACATTACTTTTGATTTCACCGACGACGGCAATCCGGCATTCATAATCTCGGTTCTTGACACTGACATATATGAGAACTCACTGTCATATTTCGATGTAGTGGACACCACGGGCAGTGTCATCAAATCATTCGGTGCGTCCAATCAGGGATTCATACGTCTGAATTCCGTAAAGGGAGCCTCTGAACAATATTGTTTTCTTATGCCTGCAGGCAATGCCGAAGATGAACTGGAATTCGCTTTCTATAACTACCCCTCCATGGAAAAAGCAGCTTCCGTTCCCGTCAGCATAAATTATGAGAATTATATGCTGCCTCTTTCTTTGGCTCTTGACCGTGTGCCTGACGGTGAATCCTACAGTTATGCCGTGGCAAGCGTCAATGGCATTTCTGACGAAAACAACAATACCTCCCATCTCGTGGCATGGTTTGACAAAGAGGGTCAATTCACCCGTATGGACAGACTTAATGCAGGCAAGAACGTAAACCGCATAAATCCTTACATATCGGCCAACGGTCTTGATCCCTATCTGATGAATACGGATGACGCGCACGAGTATATGATTTTCGCACAGAGACTTAATAATACCGGAGAGACACAGGCCCACACCGAACTGATGATTGTCAATGACCGAGAGGAGGTCCTGTTTCAATATCCATTCGATACAAGAGACTCCGGTATAAACGTGGCAATCGTCAATGAAGCCACCAATCCTGCTATATGGGTGTCATACAATTCTTTTGAGGGCGGTGCGAATCACAATGAATTCATAAAGCTCCCTCTCAATAAATTCGACGGCAGCGGCTCCGTGGAAGATCCATATCTGATACGCACCCGTGGAGATTTCGAACAGATCGGTTTCAATCTCAATGCAAATTACCGTCTCGCCAATGACATCGATTATCATGGAGCCGAATTCAAGCCGGTCAAGGGACTGTTCACCGGATCTGTGGATGGTGCAGGCCATACGGTCAGAAATTTCACTCTCAATGGCAACGCCATGTTCTCCACCGCCGGAAGCGCATCTAAACCTCTGGGAACTTTCTTCAAAGACATAACTTTGAGAAATATCACAGCCACCGATGCTCGGGCAATTCTCACGGAAAACGCCTATGCTGCTGAATTCGACAAGGTCAACATTATCAACGTCACCGTATCCGGCGGGAATACCGATAATTTCGGCAATATCGCCGGTAATGCGGCAGTCGGTTGTGTGATCAGCAACAGTGCCGTGAAAGCCGATATAGATCTGCCTCAAGCCGATGGTGTCGGAGGCATTGTAGCGACTCTCGGAAACGACTCCAAAATAACGGCTACCTCTTTCAACGGCTCAATATCCGCGTCTTCGACTGTCGGCGGTATCGCGGCTGACGGATTCGCAAGTGCCTCTATCAGCGATTGCCATGTAACGGCGGCCATACACGCAGGCCATACCGCAGGCGGTGTGATCGGGTCCTCTGCCCGTTCTGCGATAACTCGCTGCTTCGTGGAAGGAACGATTACAGCCGATACCCGCAGAATGATGTGGAGTGACTCCGCCGGAACTTCAGTGGCATGCATCAATGTCGGCGGTATAGCCGGTATCCTGAATTCCGCACCCGTAGAGTATGATGACAATGGTAATCCTAAAGTTCCGGACCCCAACCTTCCTCCTGTTATTTCGAAATGTGTGGTAGGCCTTGAAGCCATCAACATACCTTCCGACAACGAGAAACTCATCGAGACGGCCCACCGCATCGTAGGCCGCAGCTCTGTCAACAATGATCCCGCTTATCTCGGTGAGGAATATGACGAGGATCTTGGCGATTGGGTCATCACATGGGGGGACCCCTCTCCGGCTGAAGACAAACTCGCCGACAATTATGTGATAGAGGGTCTCCAACCGCTTCACTCCGCAGTAGAGGCCGGGCACAATACCACCGAAGGCAAAACCGTGGCATATGACAATCTTGACCGCGATTTCTTCGGGACTCTCGGCTTCGGCTTCATGGGCTACTCGAAAGAAGAACCTTGGGTAATGCGTGGCAATAATCTTCCGGAACTCTATTTCGAGGGGACTGTAGGCCAGTATATGGAGTTTGTTCCCGGATCGGTATCGGCAATAATCGGCAACAATCCCGAGGTTCTGCTGATTCTGGAAGATATTGACTTCGAGTCTCTGGTATTCGAAAGCAGTGACGAGTCCGGATGCTATGCCAATCCAATAGAGATTGTCGATAACGGCGTGAAGGTCGAGATTGTCGTGACCGCAACCGGTGATTACACCATCACAGCCACCAACGGCAATATCAGCGCTCTTCTTCTGGTATCGGGCCTCAGCGGCGTAGACGCTGTCGAGATAAACAGGATAATGAGCTATGACGGTTCCACACTTCGGGCCGACGGTTGCGCCCTCCTCCTTTACAACCTTCAGGGCATGCCTGTTGCGGAAGGACGGGATACCCTTGACGTTACTTCGCTCGAATCCGGTGTATATGTGGCTGTTGCCACGGATGCCGACGGCACACGCCGCACACTAAAGATAAACGTACGCTGATCATCGCGCTCTCTCAAGCACGATAGACAATAAATGACAGCCTCGTAATCCGGCACCGGATTACGAGGCTGTTTTTTTGATCATGACACGATCATATCCAGGCTTTCTGTCGTTCGCGCACGGCAAGCGACTCGCTCAGCATGCGTATGAATTCCTGCATTGACCGTTTGCGATAGCTCGCACGCAGAGTGTGCACGCAACCTGTCATCTCATTTTCCGGAATATCAAGCGGAACGGCGCAGATCCCTGTCTCGTTGTGAATGGATGCCTCGGCAAGCACGGTGACAAGCCGGGTCTGTCGTATAAGTTTCAACAGGATATTGACCTCATTGAGTTCCGTGCGGATTCTGAACTTGTTATAAGGAGTGACAAGATTTTCGAAATAATTCCGTGCCTGCAGTCCGCGTGCCGGAAGAGCAAGATCATATTTTTCGAGTTCGGGCAGCGACACGCTTTTCCGTGCGGCAAGCGGATGCGACTCCGAGACAATAGCCGACAGACAGTTCTGAAACAGCATATGCGATTCGATGCCTTCGACAGGAACTGTCGGTTTGAACGCCAATACAAAATCCACATCGCGGACTCTCAGCATTTCCATCAGTTCTGCCATCGGCTTGTAATGGATATTAAGCTTGATACCCGGATAACGGTGCATGAACGTGACAATCGTCTCGGTCAGTATCGGGCTGAAGGAATATGTGACTCCTATGTCGAGCGTACCGCATTCCATCCGGTTCAGATCATCCATGCGGTCACGGCAAAGATCCGCGGCGCATATGGCGTCACGCGCATACGGAAGCAGCTCAAGCCCCGGCTCGGTGAGAGTCACACTGTGACTCGTACGGTTAAGCAGCTGCGACCCGAGCTCACATTCAAGCTGTTTCACCTGTTGAGACAGAGTGCTCTGAGTCACACACAGTAATCTGGCCGCTTCTGAGAAGTTAAGGGTTTCGGCCACTTTGACGAAATATCTTAGTTGTCGGAGTTCCATATGCAAATTTAATAAAAGTATTCGACTCAGCGGGTGGCTTGAAACGACATCTTCTTGAATATGAAGACCGGCACAGTACCTCCGAGTACAAGACTGAGCACAAGGGCCATGAACATGAGAGAATTCTGTGAGAAAAGCACGAAGTAGCGATCAAAGATCTCGGCCGAGCGGGCAAGCACACACATGGCGAGTCCTCCGAAGGCCTTATATGCGTAGATACCAGGTATCATGGGGAGCAAGGCAGGAAAGAGACATGTCTCGGCCGGCGTCTTCGACAAGGGGGTCATGAATACCGCAAGAGCACCTACCGTAAATGAGGCGACAAGCGTGGCCGGCACTATATGCAGCGGGTCGGAAACGGCCGACAGCAACATATATCTGACCGCATGGCCGCATGCGGCGATAAATGCGCAATAGGGATATGCGCGCAGGGGAGGCCGGCTGATCGAGGCGAAACCGATAGCGGCTATCGCTGCGAACAATGCATCCTGAAAAATCTGTAGTATCATTTAAATAAGTAAGTAAGCTTCCGGATATTGACTCAGAACATTCCGACACCCATGGCGAGCATCCCCAGGCATAGACCGATCGAAAGACAGCATGTAAATATGGCCGCATCCGCAAATCTGCAGAAAGCGCTGAGATAATGGCGGTAAAGCATATCGCTGAAGGAATTGATCAGAGGAATGCCGGGCACAAGATAAAGAACACTTGTGGCGAGAGCGACATCAGACGTGCCGCCCAATCCGAACAACAGGCCGGTCGACCCGAGCACCGATGATACAAATGCGCAGGCAATGAAAACAACTCTGACATCGACATGTCGCGACAACAATGCGTTTTTAAGCATGTAACCCGCCAATGTGGCAGCAGCGACTATGGCCATGGCGACGGCATCGCCGCCGAACAATCTGCAGAACGAGGCATTTGCCACAGCCACAAGCAACGGAACATATTTACCCTTCCTCCCGGTAGCTTCCACCGTTATCTTCCGGAAAATATCTATTGCCTCTTCAAGGGGTATGTGCCTGTCGGCTATGCGCCAGCTGAGTTCGCTGAGGCTCGTATTGAGACTGAAATCGATGGGAACGGCTTTTACGGCCACATTCAGAGTGATGCATTCCATATCCTCCCGATCCATTACCGACAATTGTATATGTCGGGGCATGACGGTCATCTCGGTACGCACTCCGTAAGAGGCGGCGATACGCCCCACATTTTTCTCAATGCGTATGCAGGTGGCGCCGCAACCCATAAGCCACGCGGTGTATTCCACAAGAAAAGATCCGATGGCCAGTGAAGAGGGATTGCAGACTTCAGTCATCGTTCTCGCAGACATCTCCGAAATCGTCATAAGGTTTCTCTTCGCGAAGGGAATCGCCGGGGATAAAGAATTCATCTATAACCGGCCCCACACTAATGGTCCGGTTTTCGGTTTTCGATAATCTGCCGGCCGCACATACAAGACGCACCAGCATCGCTATTGCTGACAGGGAAGCGATTACACCCCAGATCACATGTGGTGTTGTCATTTTATTCTTTCTTTAGAAATCCGGTGCAAAATTAGATAATGCGCCTTGAACGCACCTCCTGTTTCCATGGAAAGAACCGATAGCGGCAATCACATTTTCAGCAATGAGACAAGCCGGCGCGAGGCGCGTGCAAGTCGGTCGGCTGCCACAAGAGGATCCAATGGGTCGAGTGTTCTCTCTCCACCATCCATATTTTCATTTATATCGGCAATATGTCCGTATCCTTCGGAACAAAGCTGCCTGCGGTCGTCGATCCGGCCTGCAAGCAACGCTACGGGCACACCTGCCCGCGCCGCACGTGAGAGAACACCTTTCGCCACTTTTCCCTGCGATGTCTGGACATCGGCTTTTCCCTCTCCCGTTATCACCAGATCGGCGTTGTGCAGGTGAACGTCAAAACAAGCGGCATCCAGCACAATGTCAATGCCCCGTACTCCTTCAGCGCCTAAAAAGGCATAAAGGCCTCCGCCAGCACCGCCTGCCGCTCCGAGACCGGCCCCCCCGGCACCTATCTCCATTCTGACGGCGACATTATTCATGCCCTCCTCAAGCAGTATGAGCTCTTCCTCTGAGGCGCCTTTCTGCCGGGCATACATCATCACGGCTCCGCAACGCCCTGTAAAATCTATATCGGCGTCATAGAGAAACCGGAAGTCACATTCCTGGCGTATCTGCCTGAGACCAGATCTGTCAAAAGACCTTATAAGGCGCAGATCCGAGCCTGTCACAGGATTACGGCACAGGCCGGCATCGGTGAACACCTGCAATCCCAACGCCTGCATCGCACCGATTCCCGCATCGTTCGTGGCACTTCCCCCGAGCGTACATATTATTTCGGTCGCTCCGTATGCGGCTGCGGCCCGGATCATCTCCCCCATTCCGTAGCTTGTGGTATGCATTACCCGGCGTTCTTCTTCGGCAAGCCGCATTATTCCGGCCGACTCCGCAAGCTCTATCAGAGCTTTGGCACCTCCGTCGACAAAAAGTATTTTCCCTTCTACGGGGCGCATCAGCGCGTCATGGGTACTGACCGTCCGTGTCTCCCCTCCGAGATAATGCTTCAGCACGGACATCGTGCCCTCTCCCCCGTCAGCCATCGGAAGCATGACTACTTCCGCATCCGGATCAGCAGAAAGTATTCCCCGCCCTACAGCCATACCGGCCTCCTCCGACCCGAGACAATCCTTGAATGAATCCAATGCCACTATTATCTTCATACTGCAAATTTAGTAAATTTTTAAACAGCTGCTTACATCTGCATCCATTTTTAGCTGCGGGTTCAAAAATTTTGTCATTTTGTTGCACATTCAATATATTTATTGTAATTTTGCAACATAATAATCAAACATCCTGTCAATATATTTTATTTAAGGTCAATAATAGTATCAACCCTGAAACATTATGAAAGCAACCGAAGTGATGGCGGATCTGCGCCGCCGTTTCCCCAACGAACCGGAGTATCTTCAGGCAGTGGAGGAAGTTGTAAGCAACATCGAGGAGGTATATAACCAATATCCTCAGTTCGAGACCGAAAACCTGATAGAGCGTCTCTGCATCCCCGACCGGATCTATTCTTTCCGCGTAAGCTGGGTGGATGACAAGGGAAAAGTCCATAACAACATGGGCTACAGAATCCAGCACAACAATGCCATCGGTCCCTACAAGGGCGGCATACGCTTTCACGCATCGGTCAACCAGTCGATACTGAAGTTCCTCGCTTTCGAACAGACTTTCAAGAACTCCCTTACCCCCCTGGCCATGGGTGGTGCTAAAGGAGGCTCCGATTTCTCGCCACGTGGCAAGAGCGATATGGAGATCATGCGTTTCTGTCAGGCGTTTATTGCCGAATTATGGCGTCAGATAGGACCTGACACCGATGTCCCCGCAGGCGATATAGGAGTAGGAGGACGTGAGGTCGGCTATATGTATGGCTATTACAAGAAGATGGCCCGTGAATTCACGGGAACCTTTACCGGCAAAGGTCTTGACTTCGGCGGTTCTCTTATCCGCCCCGAGGCCACAGGCTATGGCAACTGCTATTTCCTGCTGAACATGCTTGAGACCCGCGGCATCGACATCAAAGGTAAAAAGGTTGCGGTTTCGGGCTCGGGCAACGTGGCCACTTACACGACACGCAAACTCACCGAACTCGGAGCAAAGGTAGTATCGATGAGCGACAGCGGCGGTTCGATAATAAAACCGGAAGGATTCACGGAGGAACAGCTTGACTATATATTCGAGCTTAAGAACTATTATCGCGGACGCGTCAGCGAGGTAGCCGAGAAATATCCCGATGTGCAATATCTGCCCGGCGAACGCCCTTGGAAACATGTGAAATGCGATATCGCCATGCCGTCGGCGACTCAGAACGAACTTGACGGAGAAGACGCACAGGCTCTTCTCGACAACGGTGTGATCGCCGTAAGCGAAGGCGCGAACATGCCGTCAACTCCGGAAGCTATCAAGAAATTCCTCGCAGCCCGGATCCTTTATGCGCCGGGTAAGGCGGCCAACGCGGGAGGCGTCGCTGTGTCGGGTCTCGAAATGGCCCAGAACTCGCAGAAACTCTCATGGAGCGCCGAAGAAGTCGACCATAAACTGAAAGATATCATGGCCGACATCCACTCTCAATGCGTGAAATACGGCAAAGACGAAGATTCCGGTTTCGTCAATTACGTCAAAGGTGCCAACGTGGCCGGCTTCATCAAGGTAGCCCGCGCCATGACCGCCCAAGGCATCCTCTAATCAGTAACAATATGATTGATATCGGCTGGAGCAGACATATGTATAGTGTCTCTCCATGCCGATTTCGCATTTCCATCGGTAAATGTGATGTCATAGCCGAAGTCGGGAAGATATGGCACACTTGTAGTATAAACGTCCGGAGAGCCTTCAACCCGTTTCATGTCGCACGGCTCCAACACCGTCACTTCACCGCCCACCTCAAGAGGATCCCGGGTCGTGACGCTTATCTTCGGGACGGCATTCTCTGCCGTGTATCCTGGCACCGTGAGGCGTATCTCATACCCACGCACATCAAGAGGCTCGTCCTTCTTGGTGTAGACGGCATAACCCTTGCCGGGCAAAGTCAGGATATTTCCGCTCAGAACGGTCGTATTCCCTCCGAATCTGTCGCGGTATTCATTGGAAGGAATTACCGGAGAAGTTATCTTGAATGAGACTGGCGCATACGACATATTGACCATCGCCACAACGGAATGATCTCCGTTACGACGCTCGAAAACATAGACGGAATCATTGTCCGTGGCATGGTTCACCAGCTTTCCTTCCACCGTACGCAAAGCCGGTTCGCTGTGTCTCAGAGATATAAGTTCCTTGACAAGCGTAAGATAACCGGTATCGACCTTATCCCATTCCACAGCCTCGTTATCGGTCATGATTCCTACGCCTCCGGCCTTCGAATAATTGATTTCCTGCCCCATATAGACCATCGGAACCCCGGGAGCGAGCATGGTAACGACAGTAAATGCATTCAGATTGTCTCCGTATATGTAATCCTGCGTATTGGGAGAGACACTGTTTTCCATGCCCTGAAAGATATCGTGTGAGCCGATATAAGTCAGGAATGTCGCGCGGTTCGCCGGATAACCGAGATGAAAAAGAGCTTTGTCGAGATCTCCTTTACTTACAAGTTCCTTGTGGTTGCGGTGATCCTGATACAGGAATTCGGAATATGTCCATCCGTAACGCGAATCAAAGGGACCGCCCTCACCTCTCACCCAGTCATTGGCTATGCCTTCCTCGTTGCCTTCGGCAAGCCAGTATAGTTTATGATCCGGATCTACCTGCCCGATAATATCGGTCCAGAAATCACGGCCCGGAGCATGCGCGAAGTCACAACGATAGCCGTCGATACCGCACTCCTCTACCCAATATTTCATGCATTCCGCCATAGCCGAACGCAATTCTTTATTCGAGCTCTCCACGGAACGGACATCATCGAAATCCTGCCGTTCGGTATACCACTCCGGATGTTCCGTTACCCAGGGATTGTCGTAGGCCGTATGATTGCCCACCCAGTCGAACCAGATCTGCATCCCGTTTTTATGGATATCATCGACAAGAGCCTTCAGATCCTCAAGCGTACCGTAACGGCTGTCTACAGCCTTGTAATTCCTGATACAGTATGGCGATCCCTTGGCGTGTTCCACTCCCATCTCGTAAAACGGCAGAAGATGGATCACATCGATACCCAGTTCCTTGATACGGGGAAGATCCTTTCTCAGATCATTGAAAGTGCCGGCGGCGCCGGTATTGGTATAATTTCTCAGATATACGCTATAGACCACACGGTTCTCCGGAACGCGTATGTCGGGACGGTCAAATGTCCCCGCATAGGATAACGGCGCAAACAGTGCCGATAAAGTGATGATTGCCGTTTTTATCTTTTTCATTTCTTCACAAATTGACTTAAACATACACCTCTGTCATCGGAGGTTCTGAGTTTTCCGCAAAATTATTTAAAAAGGGCTTCTTCGGCAACCGGATCAAGACATGTGCAGGCACAATCTAAAAAACAAAACAGACTCCCGACTGATATGCAAAGACTTGCGCCCGCATCAATCTAAATACATATCAAAACGGACATTCTTTTTATATCGTATGTTATACCATAAATAAGCGGGATACGCCATTATACCGCATCCCGCTTATTTTAACTTTCCTGGAAAAATTCTCTACTTCACTGTTGAGTTTTTGCCGAGCTGAGTCACATGAATCGAAACCGTGCTGTCTCCGCTGCGAATCACCACATCGCCTTTACGGCCTGTAAAGGCTTCGGCAGTTCCGGGTATAAGATGTTCGGCAGATATGGTGATCGGTGACTTTATCATCATCACGTCGTCATCATTCTTATTCTTGCCCTTTACAATCTCCTCACCCTTGTCCTTGAGTTTGGCGAAGAAGCCTTTCTCCCGTTTTTCATTTATCGTGATCAGAACCCAGGCAGGTTTTGACTCAACATACCAGTTCTCATTGCTGTTATCTTCATATCTGTGGTCTGAATTGCATGAGATCTCTATTTTCTGATCGCCCCCTTTCTCCTTAAATTTAAGGATCTTCTTGTTTGCGTCTATCAAGACATGACGACCGCTTTGAATTACCGTAACCTCGCGTCTGAGATCACCTGAAGTCACAAGCACTTTCTGTGTACGGCTCTCGGTCGACATGTTCTGCGGAACAATTATCTCAAATCCAGTGTTTCCCAGCTTGTTTGCCTTGAGAAATGACGAACCGTCCTCACATGAGACAGGTATGACCTCCCATGCATCCTGATTTGTATTGACCGTAACACTGAGTGATCTGGGCTCGAGATCGATATTGAATTCCGAATTGCTGACATTAAGTGACGGTACAGGAGCCTCGTGCTTCTGCGCATTTCCGGTATTGCCATACGGACTGCCTCCCGACCTGGAACCGCCTTTCTTTAGAGATGCTATAATATTCCGGCTCACTGAAATGGCTTGGTCACACTGTGCTTTCTTGGCTTTAGAGTCATAGAGCTTTTTGGCCGAGGAGAATTTGGAAATGGCCTGATTCTGTGCCGCTACGGTCATAGTCTTTTGCAAAGCAAGTCCCTGATTGTACAGTTTATCGCCCGATGACTGCGCGAACATGACCGAGGCAGACAATACGAAGACACATACCAATGTTATAAGTCTTGAAAATTTCATCTGTTATCTGATTTTATCAATGTCGTCACACTCTGCGATGCCGAGTGTGACCACCGAATATGTTATTTTTTAAGAAGATTCTTTATCTCTTCGGCACGCTTGCGTATGGCGACCGCTTCCTCCACTACGAAAGGATCGGGATCCGCCGAAAGCACATTGGCTTTCTCATTCAGCTCTTCCATGGCCTGACGCAGCACTCCGTCGAGCTGCTTCTCTTTAGCCGACAGATCCACAGTCGGAATATTCCGCGCTTTAAGCAATGCGGAAGCGGATTTCGCACGCAGATAACATTCCTTGGCCTCCACAAGCTGGCGGTCAAACCCTTCGTCATGTCGCACGCCTATATTTGTGAGCGAATCAGCCAGACGGGCGTTATGCTTGACAACACTTGCGAGCGAGTCGGTATAATTTTTTTCCTCAAGAGCTATCCGGTTCTTCTCCACATTATCCTGATAGATGACAAAACCGACGGTACAGGCTATTATTATCACGAGCGCAAGGACAGAATAGATAATCACAAGACGTCGCTTGCGGGGATCAATGGCACGCTTCACATCGAGCGACTCAAGATCCACACGCATCTCGGCGGCTGTCTGATATCGTAGTTCCTGTCGTTTCTCCGTGGCCTTGGTAATGATACGCTTCAGTTCCTTGTTCTGTATATCCTTGAGCGGAAGTTTTTCTTTCACCTGTTTGTCAAGCACATCGAAACGCGTTCCCTCAAACGGCACATTGCCGGTGATGCACTGGTAAAGCAACACTCCCATGGCATATATGTCTGTAGTCTGATTCTGATGTTTCAGATCTCCAAGCGCAAGTTCGGGAGAAGCATACTCCGGTTTCCCCATGAACGCACCCGCCACGGTCAGAGCCCGGTCGTTGGTCGTGAGATTCTTCATCTGTTTGCATATGCCGAAATCGATTATCTTTATATGCTCGTCTTCTGTGATGAAGATATTCGACGGATCTATGTCACGATGTATATAGCCGGCGTCATGAAGGGCCATAAGTCCTGATAACGCTGCCTTTATAATAGTCTTGGCAAAGTGGTCGGGCTGCTTCTGAAAATCATTCATCAGTTTGCGTGCATACGGTATCTCTTTCCCTTCGGGATCCTCGCACTTACCCTGCATTATGTCTGAAAGTGAAACGCCATGTAAAAGTTCGCTGACCACATGATAATGCTTCACGATCTTGCCGTCACGGTCCTCGTCGGTCTCTATGAAGCCGAGCATCTCTATAAGGTTGTCGTTGCGCAGGCATATGGATGCCTCGCGACGCGCACGCTCTATGGCCTGTTCCGGCAGATCCATGAAGAGAAACTTGATGGCCACAGGACGTGTCACACCCGTCCGGGTGTTGACGCTCTTGCCCTTGTAGACCTTGCCCATTCCGCCCTCTCCGATCGGCGTGCTTGACGAATCCACTTCATAGTAGACCCCTGCCTCTTTTTCCTGCTTGCCTTGAAGTCTTATAATTGCCATTGATTTAAATAACTCTTTATAATTAATTTATATCATTCCCCTCCCCGGGTTGTGATTAGTGTCGGTTTTTCTTTCGGTTATTGACTGATCAGATGTTTAAGAAGACCCACATATCTGTCGATCTCCTGATTGGCTTCCCGGGTTGACAGACCCTTCGCATCCACCTGTATGATCTTTCCGCGGCTTTGTACGGACTTTATCTGGTTGCAGAGGTCCTGAAGTTCCTTGTTTTTCACAGGGTCTTCGATAGTCCTTCCGCCTTCCTCAATAAGTTTAAGTACTTTTTTATAGATCTCCTTTCTCCTCGCTTTTCTGGCCTTGCCATCTTTCGGAGAAAGATCCTTCGGATCGAAAGTCTTGAGTCCTTCCAGTTCACTGACAGCTTCTCCGAGTTGTCTGTTGACTTTGGAACCTACGGTCTGCGCCAATGCCGGACCAGATGTGCCCTTTATGTCTTTGACATTTGTTTCTCTTGTGACATGTTTTGTCTTCTCATTCTGTTTCTCTTGCACGGATCCGGAGTGCATCCTCTCTTCCACTCCGTCGTTCTCTTCCGATATTATACCGGATCCATCCCGAATTGACCGGGTGTCAATAATCCCGGTGTCAGCCTCGGCCAATACCGAAGAAGAAGCATCACCGCTCTTTTCAGGACGTACGATAAGAAATATTATAACAATAATACAGGCAAAAAGCGCCGTTGCAAGAATCCATATAATCGCACCGGTATGGCGTTTTTTATTCTCTGCCGATTCTTTTTCTTCTATTTCCTCAAGAACATATCCTGATTCGGAATCATCTTGTCCGGGACTCATCGCATGGTCCGGACGTGCGACTGACGCTTCCGATTGCCGGGACGGTGCATGACTTCCGGCGGAAGATGTTTTACGGTCATCCGTACGAAAACGGTCATTGACGGTCTGTTGCTGTCCCGGCAAGTCCACAAGAGCGAGAGTCAGATTGTCATGACCTCCGCCATTGTTCTTGCCAAGGGCATCGACACGGGCCGCTATATCCGGTACAAGAGTCGCCGGATCAGAGCGTTCGGCCAGAAGACTGACAAGTCTCGGTTCGGGCATCGTGCCCCATATGCCGTCACTCATAAGCGCGAAACGGTCTCCCGGTCTCCATGTCACCTCATCCACTTCAGGAGAGATATCGGTGCCTGCACCGATCGCTCGGGTTATCACATTGGAATACCTTGACGTACGCGCGTCTTCCTCTGTCATGGTTCCCCGTCTCACAAGCTCACCGACATAGGAATGGTCCGATGTGCGGAATATGACATTGTTTCCACGGAGATGATAACACCTGCTGTCCCCTACATGGACTATGTATGCGCGTGATTTTACGATAAGTACGCACACACAGGTAGTTCCCATGCCTTTAAGGGACGGATCGTCCGAAACGGCGGCGAGTATCGCCTCGTTGGCGGAAACAACCGCATCCTCAAGCACCGAGGCCGGATTACCGTCGGCCGAAGCACCCGACACATAGTCTATTATGGCTTGCGTGGCTATAGAGGAAGCCGTCTTTCCGGCGGGTCCCCCTCCCATGCCGTCACAGACAGCCACAAGCATCCCGAGACGCGTCTCCGCCATACCGTAGCTGTCCTGATTTTCCTGACGTCCCCCGATCAATGACTCTACGGAGCCTCTGACACCGGAACTGTCTGATATTGTTTCCATCGGATAGGATTGTTCTCTGTTAGTTCTGTTTCACATAAATTTAATGACTCACCGGCCTCCGGTTCATTCGGCAATGTTCAGATCCTCCGGTGCATATGAAAACATCACGGAATCTCCGCCGTTTACATATATATACCGGATAGATGCGCCCGCATTGGCCACATTCCTTATCAGATTGCGGGGGAAAAGTCCGGTCTTCAGTTTGTCAAGGGTATCTTCGCGTTTCTTGTCCACATCCATGTCGGCAAGAGCTTTCTTGTCTATCTCACAGCGGAATGTCAGTACCTTGTCGACATAATAACAGTCGGTAAGGGTCGTGTTGTCGTTAAGTTTCTGCGGGAAAGACAACCCTGCTATGGCCTGTGTCAGCTGCTTGTCTATTTCTTTGGCGGGATCCTTCTTGCATGATACTGCCGACAGACACAATACTGTCAGAACGACAATACCGGCGATATATGGTCTTATACTCATGGCGGCTAACTTAAAGAATTGTGAATGAATCTGTGGCGACTTGCTTCCCATCCACATAGAATACGACTCCATATTCACCGGCCTCCCATATGCTGCCGTCATTGATTCCGAACACATCAAGCTCTATCTCGTCAAGGCCTTTGCCGACTTCCACTGTGGTCGAGGTTGTCATTTTTGAATCTCTGTCGGGGACAAGGATCTTGCCTTTCGGAGTCTTTATGCGTGTGGACAGACGGTATATTCCCTTTTTGTCGGCTTTGGCCTCGATTCTGGGCTGTATGAATTTAACATTTGATTTACGGATATTGTCGTTATATCCTGTGATCTCGTTGCCGACCTCATCGACATTTCTGAACGCTACCTTCGATATGAAAACCGAGGGGACCGACGAAGTGTTCTGTCGCACCGTCTTCTGGGGAACCACCTTATAGGCCGTATCGTTCTTCATCCAATACTGATGGACCGAGTCATTATATACCTTAGCCTTTTTATGACACTGGTCATAGTATTCTTTTGCATTATCGAAATTGCGCAGTATCCGGTCGAACATCTTCGTATATTCTGTGGCGGAAGATGCGTAGACCGGAAATGAGAATTCCACTTTCGTGCCTTTGACGCATGTCTTGAACTCGTTGTTGATATTCATATAGTTGGCCGCTCTGGTGGCGTTTTCCAATCGTCTTGATGTCTCTTCTTTGCTTGCGCCCTTCACATCCATATTGAGCGGAGCACGGTGCAGAGTGTATAGAATCCCGGTCGCTCCCCCTTCGAATGTAACCCAATAGAATGTCTTTCCTTTGTAGAAGTTGACGCTATTGTCCTTGTCATCTATTTTCGAGGCTATGCCCTTTGATTTCAGATAATCACTGAACGTCCTTTGCGCGGCTCTCTCGGATTCATTGAAAGCGAATGCCGGTGCCGACGCCAACAGTGCCGTCATTACGACAGCAAGCAATACTTTAAAATTTTTCATCTTGTTATTGTGTTTTTAATTATTCAGATTTATATCAGTAAGAGTCCCCGCTTTTAATTTTTTCCATATCATAGATTGATTTATTCTTCCCAAAAGATTTTTTGGATTCGATGGGGCCTGTATCTTTTGTTTTTTTAGAAGAAGGGTTGGGGGAAAGTTTCTTGTCCATGTAATGATGCGTTTCGGCCTTTTTCCCACGATATCCTGCGGCACTCCCGGTCGGAGCCGTCTTGACATCAGGTTTTCCCTCGACAGGTTTTCCAGCCGCGTCATATAATGAAGATCTCACATGTCGACTTCCTGCAGGATAATCGAAACCAATGATCTCTACTCCCCTCTCATCCACTTCCGGCACATTATCGGCATTGAGATATGTGACTCGGGTAAGACGCCCCAGCCTGTCATAAGAATATGATTCCCCATAGACACCGTTACGGGCGGTCTTTTTTCCCGACACATCAAGATAATAAACAGACGAAAGCTTCCCTGACGGATCATCGAATACAAGCTTGAGATCGATTACAGTCGAATCACCCTGCATACTCTCGACGCGTGCCTTGGCAAAATCCTGATCATAATCCACCTTGTAAAGCAGTTTGCCTTCCGCATCATAAATATTCTTATAGTCGAGTCTTCTCTCGGAATCATAATGAAATTCCGTATCGACAGGACGATAAAGGGCATATAATGAATCTGCCATGTTCACGACATTCCCTTTCGCATCCACAAGCGACATCCTCATGAGTTTTCCGCCTGAATATGTGAATCTGTACGCTGTGTCGCCATCGACAATGGAAGAGACGGAGGTTCCCGCGCCTTCCGGAATCGCCCGTATCTCAGTATAATCCGTATAGTTTCTTACGTAATCACGTGTATAGAGCCAATATCCGGCCCCCCCCGCCACAAGAACAGTTATTGTCGAGACAATAGCTATCATCACTCCTTTACGGCTTTTCTTCCCTCCTGTTTGTGAAGCGGTGCCGATGTAAGTTTCATCGCTTGGGAGAACGCCGGTCCGTGTTGCGGTCAGCTGACGCACGCGCAGAAGTTCTGACTTCATCTCACGGCAGTCGTGAAATCTTGCGTCAGGATTTTTGGAAGTCGCACGGTCCACAAGCGCCTGAATTTCATCGGATATATAAGGATATACGGCTTTCATGCGCCCGAGCGGCTTCTCAAGGATATACTTTTTTATCTCAAGAGGAGTGTGACTCGTTTTGTCATAAGGAGATCTTCCGGTGAGCATCTGATAGAAGAGCACTCCCAGTGAATATATATCGGAACGTATGTCCAGCGGACGATCGAGAGTCTGTTCGGGACTCATGTATTCAACCGTACCCACACCTTTGACACCTTCAGTTTCAGCCTCTGACATGATACGCGCTATACCGAAGTCAAGAACCTTTATATTGCCGTCCTTGCCTACAAATATATTGCCGGGTTTGATGTCCCTGTGTACCATTCCGCGTCCGTGGGCATAGGCGAATGCATCGAGAATCTGCGTCATCATCGGATATGCACGTGACTCGACGATCAGACCGTTCTTCTTATTTATAAAATCTTCGAGCGTTATGCCGTCCACATACTCCATGATGAGGAATATACCTTGATCGTTCTCAACGTAATTCAGAAATTTAACGATGTTCGGATGATCGAGAGAACTCAAAAGAATAGCTTCCTGGCGAAACCTGTCACGCAAAGCCGGACTCGCGCAGAATCGCGGATGCAGCATCTTTATTGCGACGAACTGGTGGATGCTCTTGTTTCTGGCAAGAAACACCTGTCCCATTCCGCCTTCTCCGATCTTGCGGACAATTACATAATTAAGGATCTCTGTAGGCATAATGACCTTTCGATTTTGTGTTTATGTCGGACTGATCAATACATGCTCGACGACGGATCGCGGGGACGCATGTTGACAGTCTCGAATCCCGGAGGAAGCATTGTCGGATTACCGTATCTGTTGACACCCGGATCTCCCTTACGCGCAAGAAGCACAAGAAGGTAGATCGCAAAAAATGTTCCGGCCACCGGAATCAGTATCAGCAATACCTGTACCCAGCCCTTGTCCAAGATCGGAAGAGCGTCGTGTA
>OGHU01000818.1_pt1 | contig 20477 bp, 14 predicted proteins | sample 1571521 | NCBI WGS metagenome assembly OGHU01 (sample SAMEA2581963, study PRJEB24529) | metagenome | biome: Human gut stool | place: China | collected 2011 | reverse complement strand
ATACTATCTCATTATCGATCGATGCGATCAGGGCTCCGCGCATGGCCGATATAGCCTGATCCATTTCCGCCACGAGTGGGTTGCTTGCGCTGCTTTGCGATACAAGGCTGTTGCGCTCAAGAATTTTAGTGTTGTACTGTGCGATCTGGTTGGAGAGGCTCGCGCTTGTCCCTGCGCTTGTCGGAAGAAGTTTGTTTATATTTTCTGAATTGCGCAGATAATTTCGTATGTATTTGGCCATATACTCCTGATCGCGGAGATCTTTAAGTGCCATTGATGCCTGTGTGGCCTGACTCATGTAGAGAGAGGCGGCGGCATCTACATCGGGTACGAGATTGGCACTTTTGAAAGAGGATATGTCGTTGTCGACAGAACCCAGTTCGCTTTGGAGTAACTGGACACGTTCTTCTATAAACTTGCTGGAATTATCGGCGAGAGTACGTTTATCTCGCATCCAGCGGTCATTATAGCAGGCGATAAGTTGCGTGAGAACATCTTCGGCACGTTCCGGAGATATGTTTGTCAATGTCATATTGACCATATTCCAGGATTTCTCGTCATTTTCTACTGTGAGAGCTCCGTTAAGTTGGGCTGCTGTGGATTTGACTGAATTGTGGCGCACAATGATATCCATGGAGATATTGTCATCATAGCCTTTTGCAGGGGTGACTGTTATGCGTCCGAGAGGAGTCTTCAGAGTTATCCCCATGCGTCCCTTGATCGGAGTGTGGTTAAGTTCGCGGCCTTTCAGATTCATATCGCTGATAGTGAAATCTCCATTTGGCGACAGTGAGAGATTGAATGAGGCAAAATCATCTTCATTCATATCCGGCATAGAGACCTGTACCGGCAACGTACTTCCATAACGGTCTATCTCGCGGAATTTGCCTTTTGTGGCATATGTGATGTTGAGGTTGAGACGCCGTACAGCCTCACGCATAAGATCCGGAGATTTTATGATCTGGATCTCGTCCATTACAGGGGAGTTGGTCGATGAGAGTCCAAGATCCTCGAACATAGCTGCCCCGCTTGATGTTGAGCGTCCCTGGGAGTCTGTTTTTATGAGTATCGAGGCTGATTTACGGTAAGTCGGAGCAGTCTTTTTGACATATACAAACGCACATGCCATGCATATCGCTATCGAGATAATAAACCAAGGCCAGTGCTCAAGACACATAAAAAGAAATTCCTGGATTCGTAGCCCTGTTTTATTCGATCTTGAAGTGGCTGGGGAAGACTTTGGTTTGATTTCTATTGGTGTGGCCATTTTAATTCTTCGTAATGGTTAAGACGATTGTTGTGATGGAGGCGGCGAAAGATAATATGGAGATCCAGAAAGAGGGTGTCAGCACGCTGTTGCCGTTTGGTGTCGACTGGCGTGCTTTTGTTTCGTTAGGTTCTACGTAAATTACATCGTTCTGCTGCAGATAGTATACAGGAGACTGAGCAAGAGTCCGGCCTGAGTTGAGATCTACTCCATATACCCGCTGCACACCGTTTTCTTCGCGTAGCACTCGTATATTGTTTCGTTTGCCATATATGGTAAGATCCCCCGCAGCGCTCAACGCATCAAGAATAGTATAATCTTCTCTGTCTATTGCGAAACGGCCGGGATGTCCGACCTCGCCGATTACTGTTACCGAGAGATTAAGATAGTCGACAGTGACGATTGGATTTTTAGCGAGATCCCTGCTGATAAGTTCGCGACGGATATATTCTCCAAGTTCTTCGCGTGTCATGCCTCCGACATCCAGTTTGCCTAAGACTGGGAAATTGATATCGCCTTGTCGGTCGATTGTATAGGGAGCCACATTTTCACCACCGCTGGTATTGATTTTTCCATCGGTAGATCCTTGTCCTATGTTGGTCCGTGCCACAGGTAGGTTGAATAGAGAATTCAACCGCGAGTCGCCCGTGCTTACAATGATCGATATTTTGTCGTTAGGTTGAAGTTTGATGGGACTGAGAGTGGCGATAACCGATTCCTGTCCCGGCTTTAAATCCTGGAAGTACGTGATTTCTTTGCTTGAAGAGCATGAACTCGCAAGAAGAACAATTGCGGCTGCTCCTGCAAGATACAGAGATTTGATTTTCATTACGTGTTGTTTAGTAGCTACTGTTGATAATTGTTGTATGTCTTTTCAAATGAAACGTATGAAGTCCGGTGCGACTTCTACGGCAGAGGTCAGCATGCCTGGCAATTCGACTATGAGTCTTTTTGTACGCATACCTTTTACCGAAAGGAGATGTCCTGTCATACCATCAAGCGGACCGCCGACGATAAGGACTTGCTTGCCGATCATTGATGGCGTTATTTCCGAAGGCATGAAAAACTTCGGATTGTCGGTAGATGTTGTGGCTCTTATGAACCTTTCCATCTCTGAGTCATTTACTGTCATGGCTTCACCGTGGGCGCCTCCTCTTACAAATCGGTATTGTAATGTCGCGCGTCTGGCGACCTCCGGATCAAGTTCCGCTCTGGTAGAGTCTACGAAGAGAAGGTCATGAATTGCGGGAGCCTTGTATCGTTCGGTGCGGACACCGCGTTTACGTATTTTCCATACCATCGGTGTGAAAACCCGTAAACCTGCGTCTGTCAGTTCTTTCCACGCCGGTCGGGAGGCATTTGCGCGCGTCAGATCGCGCATCACAAACCATGTCATATTATTCTTAGGTGTTTGCTACCCTGATGTGTAAGTTCATGTAGGGATAAAAACGTCTGCAAAAATATAAATTTTTACCGATATATGCAACTTTTGCCCAATTCCTGCTCTTTTATTTTTTAACAGCTTCTTATGTTTTGCAATTAGAGTATTTTTCGTTAAATTTGCAGCATTCACTCACTATATGATCATATTCAATAGTTAAATAATGGCTACAAAACCTTTTCATTACCAAGAAATGTTCCCGCTGGGAGCAGACACAACCGAGTATCAGCTTATCACAAAAGATTATGTGAAGGTAGAGAACTGGAACGGTCACGAAATGCTCGTGGTTGATCCGGAAGCTCTCACAGTAATAGCAAATGTGGCATCACATAATTGCTCGTTCATGCTTCGCAGGGAGCATAATGAGATGGTCGCGAAAATCCTTCACGATCCTGAGGCGTCGGAAAATGACCGATACGTTGCCTTGACCATGCTCCGCAATGCGGAGGTGGCAGCCAAAGGAGTACTGCCGTTCTGTCAGGATACCGGTACATCCATATGCGCCGCTTATAAAGGTCAGCAGGTATGGACCGGCTGTGACGACGAGGAAAAGATCTCGTATGGTGTCTACAAAACATATACTGAAAATAACCTGCGTTACTCTCAGAACGCACCTCTGAATATGTATGACGAGGTGAATACAGGCTGTAATCTCCCGGCCCAGATAGAGATTCATGCCACTGAGGGCGATGAGTATAAATTCCTCTTTGTCGCCAAGGGTGGAGGTTCTGCGAACAAGACTTATCTTTATCAGGAAACCAAAGCTATTCTTAATAAGAAGACTCTTGTGCCGTTCCTGATCGAGAAGATGAAGACTCTGGGCACGGCGGCATGTCCTCCGTACCATATAGCTTTTGTTATAGGCGGTACTTCTGCCGAGGCTAATCTTGCCGCAGTGAAGAAAGCGTCTGTCAAATATTATGACAATCTTCCGACCGAGGGCAATGAATACGGTCATGCCTTCCGCGATGTCGAACTGGAGAAGGAACTTCTCGAGGCTGCACATTGTCTGGGTCTCGGCGCCCAGTTCGGCGGTAAATATTTTGCACACGACATACGCGTGATACGCATGCCCCGTCATGGTGCCTCATGTCCTGTCGGTATGGGCGTCAGCTGTTCGGCCGACCGTAACGTGAAAGCGAAAATCAACAGAGAGGGTCTGTGGATAGAGAAACTTGATGAATTTCCCGGTGAACTGATACCTGAGGAACTTCGCAATGCAGGGGAAGGAGAGGTTGTAAAGGTAGATCTCAACCGTCCGATGAAGGAGATTCTTGAGCAGCTTGACAAGTATCCAGTATCCACACGTCTTTCGCTCAACGGTACTATCATCGTGGGTCGTGACATCGCTCATGCCAAGCTGAAAGAACGTTTGGACCGCGGTGAGGATTTGCCGCAGTATATCAAAGACCATCCTATCTACTATGCCGGTCCTGCCAAAACTCCGCAGGGAATGGCTTGCGGTTCAATGGGCCCGACAACTGCCGGACGTATGGACCCCTACGTAGACCTCTTCCAAAGTCATGGCGGCAGCATGATTATGCTTGCCAAAGGTAACCGCAGCCAGCAAGTCACAGACGCCTGCAAGAAGTACGGCGGTTTCTATCTCGGTTCTATCGGTGGTCCTGCAGCTATTCTGGCGCAGAACAATATCAAGAGCATCGAGTGTGTGGAATATCCCGAACTCGGTATGGAGGCTATCTGGAAGATTGAAGTGGAGGACTTCCCGGCATTTATCCTGGTGGATGACAAGGGGAATGACTTCTTCAAGCAGTTGAAGCCATGGAATTGCAGTAAATAATTCGGGTGCTCCGAATATAGATAATGAAAGCCGCTCCGGAAATAGTTCTGTGAGCGGCTTTTCGTATTATGACAAACGGGCTGCATGGGAAAGTGACGGAATTTCTTCTGCTTGTTTCTTTTAGTACCGACGTTTGGTACAAGCTGTACCACTGTTTGGTAGGTTCCCTACCAATCGTTGGTATAGTCGGTACCAATCATTGGTATTTGTCGTACCAAACGTTGAAACTTGTTGGTATATGTATGCTCTTGATAAATAACAGCTTAGTTCCCTATCCGTTTTTTCCACTGTTCGTACTTTTTCAATACTTTCAATCCGGTATTGTTGTACCAGCTATAACCGTTACGGCGCTCATAGCCTATTTCGGAAATGTCGTACTTCTTCACTCCGTCGCGGTCGCAAAAGAAAGGACGGTTGTCTTCAAGGGTGTAGAAACGCGCCCAAAGTACGGGGCAGGGATAATCATCCTGCGGACAGGGAATCATCCGGTAGTCTGTCCGGCCTTCGCTGTCGGTGAAGTTCTTACGCATGATACCGATAATCTTACTTGCCTTGAACCACGCAATGGCAGCCTCTACGGAAGCGATAATCTCGGCCGAGGGGTCTGGAATGGACATCAGTAGCAGAACGATGTTGTCCGACTCGGCGCCGCTGAGTGAAGGAAGTTCGTAGGCGCGGGCTTTGGCGGGAGCGAGTGTGTGTTCGTCATGCTGGGCGCACCACACAGTTAGCTTTCCATTTTGTTTCACCTGAGTCTTGAGGATACATTCCACGCCTTTGTCGAAGGCGGTGCGGGCGCGTTGGCAAAGGCTGTCCGGTACGTAAGTGTACGGCGCTTTCCTGCTGTAAACATCGCGCAGTAAGTTCATCACGTTCACCATTGCATTGTCGTTGTAGGTGATGTGGGTGTAATAACCCTTGGATCGTGGCCAGAATTGGGGCCAGCCGCCATTGGGATATTGGGCTTTCAGCAGGTAACGTATTCCCTCTAAGGCGGCATCCTTGTACTTTTCTATGCGGGTGGCCAGGTAGATGCGGGAGAGGTAGCGGATTTCCGTACTGGTGGCGCTGTTGTCAATGGTGCTTTCATTGACGTTGTTCTTGGCGGCAAGGACTTTTTTATACTCATCGGCTGTCAGTTCGGCCGGCATATAGACATTCTTAGGCCAGCCTCCGGTAGTGTGCTGATAGAGTAATACGTTGTCGGCAATGCGGATGGCTTCGGGAGTGGTGAAGAAGGCATCATCCAGCTTAGGAGCTATTTTTACCCAGTCCTTATAGGGATGTTTCTCTTTGTAATTGGTTGTTTCCTGTGCATTGGTTCCCATGAGGAGGGCGAGCAATGCACAGAAGAGGATTGCTCGTTTCATACTATTATTGCTTTTTTAGGTTCTTTGAGAGCAAAAATAGGGAAAACTCTGAAGAGAAGATGGTAATATTTGTTTTTTAAGGGGGTAAATATTGTGATTTATTGGATATGCCTATTCTAAATACTGTTCCACTTTTCCGCTGATTTGCAGCAAGGATATTTCGCATAGCTTGGTATCGTACTCTGCCGAGAGGATACGTTCTTCGGCATCCAGCAGACTCTTTTGCGCTTCGCGCATCTCAATACCGGAAAGATTACCGAGCATGTAGCGTTCCATGGCAATCTCATGGTTCTCTTTGGCTGCGACAAGGTTCTGACGTTCAAGGTTCAGCATCTGGAGGTTATTCTGATAGGCTTGCCACAGATTACTCAGGTCGGCACGCAGGGCTTGTTCCAGTTGCTCTCGTTCCAAGCGGGCGTTCTGCACAGCGATGCGTGCGTTGCGGCGCTCACGACGGCGGTTGCCGTCGAAGAGGTTGAAGCCGACAGTGACGCCGACATTGAGTCCGAGATTGCTGCGGCGGCTGTTGGCGGAGATGTCATATTTGTTGAGAGTATAGCCGTAACCGCCGTTCATCTTCACGTATGGGTAGTCGCGTGAGCTTACCTTTTTATAGTCCAGACGTGCCAGGGTGTTGTTCTGTTCCGCTTTCAGCAAAGAGGCATTGGCCTGCAAGGTGGCATTCCAGAGTTCCTCGAAGTTCAGTTTGTCACTGACGTCGATGAGGCTGTCCCGGATAATGAAAGGCTGGTCCACATTCTCGCTTGCCATGAGTTCGTTCAGCTGGATACGCGAGGTGTGGAGCAATTCCTGCTGCTTCATGTATTGCGCACTGTCGGCGTTGAAGTCCACTTTGGCCTGTTGGTAGTCCAGACGGGAGAAGTTACCTATGTGATAGCGTTCTTCTACGATGCGCAGGCGCTCCTTGGAGAGCGATACGGCATAGCGGAAGTTGTTCAGACGGATTTTGTGCTGTACATAATTGTAGTATTCGGCGGCGATGTTGGCTATCAGGTCTTCGATGGCGATGCGGGTGTTGGTCTCGCCTTGTCGTTCCAGTTCTTTGAGCTTTTGGTAGTTGGCAGTGATGTTGAAACCATCGAAGATGATCCAGCTCAGGTTGATACCGGCATCAATGGTCTGGTCGAACACGCCGTTCTCTTTGGTGGTTTCGCCTGTGGCACGCAGCTTGGTTTCGGTATTGTCCAATGTCCCCCGGTAGCCGGCAGAGAGGTCGAGCGTGGGCAGGTAGCCGGCATTGGCAAGGGTGGCATTGTTTTTGCTGACTTGCTGCTCGTTGCGGGTTATGCGCAGGGAGTAGTTGTTCAGCAGTCCCTGTTCCAAACAAGATTTCAGGGTATAGATGGGTGCAGGTTGCGCTTGAGCGGCAAGCGCGGTGCACAGAATGATTAAGAAAGATAAAATCGTACGTCTCATTCGTTCTTTAGTTTACTTCGGTTGGTGGATACATAACTATAAATGGCGGGGACGATGTACATCGTGAGCAGAGTGGATACGAGCATACCGCCTACTACGGCCGTACCCATGGCGATGCGTTGGTTGCAGCCTTCGCCCGTTGCGAAAGCCAGCGGTATCAATCCCAGTACGGTAGAAGCGCTTGTCATCAGGATAGGACGCAGACGTTGCAGGGCGGCATCTTTGATGGCTTGCATCTTGTCCTCGCCGGCTTCCTGTTTCTGATTGGCGAACTCTACAATCAGGATTCCGTTCTTTGCTACCAGACCAATCAGCATGATGATGCCGATTTGGCTGAATATATTCATCGTGATGTCTCCGAAATACATGAATACCAATGCTCCGGCAATGGCAAGGGGTACTGTCAGCATGATAATCAACGGATCCTTGAAACTTTCAAATTGGGCGGCAAGGATGAGGTAGATAAGCAGGATTGCCAGGATGAAGGCAAACATCAGGCTGGAAGAACTCTCGCGATACTCTTTGGAGTCGCCGGTGAGGGCGGTGCGGAAGGTGTCGTCCAGCGTTTCTTTGGCTATCTTGTCCATTTCGTCCAATCCTTGTCCGATAGTCTTGCCATCGGCAAGCCCGGCAGAGATAGTGGCGGACACAAAACGGTTGTAACGGTATAGCTTGGGCGGAGCGATGCCGTTTGTCAGTTCTATCAGGTTGTCAAGTTGCACCATGTCTCCCTGAGAACTGCGGATGTAGATACCTTTCAGGTCGGCGGGCTTGTTGCGTTGCTGGCGGTTGATTTCTCCTAATATCTCGTATTGCTTTCCGTTCATGTAGAAGTAGCCCATGCGCTGGCCGCTTAATCCGTATTGCAGGGTTTGGGCGATGTTGCGGGTGCTGACACCCATGATGCTTGCCTTATCGCGGTTGATGTTGATGCGTGCTTCCGGTTTGCTGAATTTCAAATCTACGTCTGCCATTTGGAACACAGGGTTCTCGTACACTTTTGCCATGAACTTAGGCAGTACTTCCTGCAGCTTTTCAATATTGGTGGCTTGCAACACATATTGCACAGGCATGCCGCCGCGTCGTCCGCCGAATGAAGAAGACTGCTGGACGAAGGAACGGGCCATAGTCTTTTTCTGTACTGCTTTCGACAGCTTCTCTGCTACTTCCATTTGGGTGTAGTCGCGGTCTTGCATATCTTTCAGGGTGATGCGTATGTTACCGCTACCGCTGGATACGCGGGCGGTTACTGCTTCGGCATCAGGCGTAATTGAGTCTACAAGCAGGTTGATGTCTTCCGTATAGTCACGAATATACTCGTAGGTGACACCTTCGGCGCCGCGTGTGTTGATGCTGATTTGCGAACGGTCTTCCAGCGGCGCCATTTCCGCGGGAATGTAGTTCCATAGAAAGCCAATGATCAGAATGGTTGCTGCCGTAAAGGGCAGTGCAATCCAGCGTTTGCGTAGGAAAGCTGCTAAAGAACGGCTGTAAATGCGGTTCATGCCTTCAAAGAACGGCTCTGTCTTGCGATAGAACCAGCTTTGCTTTTCTCTTTTTATCAGTAGCTTGGTGGCCAGCATCGGCGTAAATGTCAGTGCGGCAAAGGAAGAGATTATGACAGAACCGGACACCACGATGCTGAACTCGCGGAACAGGCGCCCCGTCATACCGTCCATAAATACGATGGGGAAGAATACTGCTACCAGCGTGATTGTGGTGGAGATTACGGCAAAGAAGATCTCTTTGGCTCCTTCGATACCGGCTTCTTTCGGAGGCATTCCTCTTTCGATACGGACATAGATGTTCTCAGTCATTACAATGGCATCATCCACCACAAGTCCTACGGCAAGCACAATGGCAAGCATGGAAAGCACGTTGATGGAGAATCCTGCCAGGTACATGACGAAAAAGGCGCCGATGAGTGAAACGGGGATTACGATGCAGGGAACCAGTGTGACGCGCCAGTCGCGGAGGAATAAAAAGATAATGATGATAACGAGTATGAATGCCTCATACACCGTCTGTTTAACCTCATTGATAGAGGCGCGTATGAATTTGGTATTATCGAAACCGTATGAGTAGTGCACGTCTTCCGGGAGGTCTTTCTTCATCTTCTCCATACGTTCGTATACGGCATCGGCAATCTGGATATGGTTGGCGCCCGGTTGCGGGATTACTACGATACCCACCATAGGCACTCCGTTCATTTTCATATAGCTTTTGATGTCTGCCGGGCCAAGTTCGGCGCGGCCGATGTCGCTGAACCGGACAATGCGGTTGCCGTCTTCCTTTAGGATGAGATTGTTGAATTCTTCTGCTGTGTGCATCAGTCCGAGGGTACGGATGGTGAGTTCAACGGTGTTGCCTTCGATACTGCCCGAAGGAAGTTCCACGTTTTCATTATCCACCGCATTCTTTACGTCGATGGGGGTAATGCCGTAACCGGACATCTTGATAGGGTCGAGCCATAGGCGCATGGAATAACGTTTCTCTCCCCAAATGCTCACACTACTTACGTCGGAAATGGTCTGTAACTGCTCCTTTACGGTGAGGTCGGCTATTTCGCTGAGTTCCAGCAGGGAACGTTTGTCACTCTGCAAGGCTACCATGAGGATAGGCATAGCGTCCGCATCGGCTTTGGATACGGTGGGAGGGTCGCAGTCGCGGGGCAGATAACGTTGTGCGCGTGAAACTTTGTCACGCACGTCATTGGCGGCTGTCTCCAGGTCTACGGAGAGCTCGAACTCCACCGTAATGCGCGATGAACCTTGCTGGCTGACACTGGAGAGGGAACGGATTCCCGGAATACCGTTAATGTTCTGTTCCAGCGGCTCTGTAATCTGATTCTCGATAACGTCGGCGTTTGCTCCGGGATAAGAGCAGGATACGGAAATGATGGGGTTATCCACTGACGGATACTCGCGGACACCGAGGTAGTTGTACCCGATGAAACCGAAGAGCAGGATAATCAGTGTCAATACAGTGGAGAGTACCGGTCGCCGTATGCTTAATTCGGATATATTCATGGTGTGAATTATGAATTATAAATTATGAGTTATGAACAGCCGGGCTGCCATGCGGCATAGCAATTCATCATTCATAGTGGGTCATTAATTTATATTGTCTAATGTAACCGGTAACCCTGTGCGCAGTTGTAAGGTTCCTGAAGTGATGACCGTATCACCTACGCTCAAGCCTTGCAATACTTGTACTTCGGCTTCCGTACGGATGCCGGTGGTTATCTCTACCGGTTGCGCTTTTCCTGCTTTATAGAGGAAAATCTTGTCTTTGCCCATTTCCGGGACGATGGCTTCGGAAGGTACGGCAAGCGCGTCTTGTATTTCGTCCTTATTCAGTTTGATGCTGGCATAACGGCCCGGAAGTACGGCACTGTTGGTATTAGGATAGAGTGCGCGGATGGTTAATGTGTGGGTAACAGGGTCTATTTTTGATTCGCGGGCATAGACGGTGGCATGGAACGTGTTCAGCTTTCCTTCAAGGATGAAGTCCAGACCTGCACCGATTTTTACGTCATTGGCATATCGTTCGGGTACTGCGAATTCTACTTTCAGGGGGGAGAGTTTTGTGAGTTTGGCTACAATGGTCGAGGGAGAAGCGTATGTTCCTACGCTGACCTGCCGCAGACCGATGACGCCGTCGAAAGGCGCCCGAAGTTCGGTTTGTGCAATGTTGGACTCTATCAGGTCGATGTCGGCATTCAGAGTGGCAAGTTCGGTTTTCACCTGTTCATAGGCTTCTTTACTGACTGCGTCTCTTTCCAACAATGCATTTTGACGGAACACGCGGTCTTCAGCCAGTTTCAGTTGCGATACTAATCTTTGCAGTTGCGCTTGGAGGGGACGGTCGTTTACCTTAGCAAGCAATTGACCTTTTTTTACGAAGCTGCCTTCTTCAAAGTTTATCTCGATAATCTTGCCGGATGTCTCGAATGAAAGGTCTACTTCTTCGTCGGGCAGCAGGCTGCCGCTGATCTGTATTTCATCCTTTAACAGTTGCGGTTTTATTATTTGAGCGTTCACATTTAGAATTTTCTTTTCTCCGCGTTTGCCGGTCATTACTTTGTCGGCAGCTGCCAGTTCTTCATTTTCTTTGGGAAGTTGGGAATAAATCCCCCCGCCTATCAGTCCGGCACCAATGGATATTATGATGCCCCATTTCACTTTTTTATTCATGTTGCAGTATTAGTAGTATATTTAGCCTTAGATTTAGACTGAAAGGGAAGAAAAAAGTTTAAAACAAGAAAAGTTAATAAAAGTAATTTATTAATACGCTGCCCTGTATTTCCCTTCTTCTTTGTCTTCCAGCATGTTCAGATAGGAGGCGTAGCGGGATTCGCTGATGTAATGCTGCTCCACCGCATCGCGTACGGCGCATCCCGGTTCATGGCGGTGGGTACAGTTATTATAGCGGCAGTTGGCGGAGACTTTAAATATTTCCGGGAAATAATGTCCTATCTCTTCCTCTTCCATGTCGAATGTGCCAAAGCCTTTTATGCCCGGTGTGTCGATGATGTAGCCGTTGCTCGGTACGGGAAACATTTCAGAGAAGGTAGTGGTGTGCATACCTTTATTGTGGTAGGCGGAGATTTTGCCGGTTTTGATGTCCAGCTCCGGCAGAATGGTGTTGATGAGGGTGGATTTTCCTACTCCGGAGTGTCCGGAGAAGAGGGTTATTCTTCCTTTGAGTTCTTCCTTTATCGTGTCGACGCCTTCGCCGGTTTTGGCAGATACCTTGAAGCAAGGGTAGCCGATGGTGGTATAAAGGCGGATAAGCCCGTCCAGATAGTGAAGCTCATCTTCGTTGTAGGCGTCTGTTTTATTGAATATGATGTTGACAGGGACGCGGTATGCTTCGGCCGAGGCAAGGAAGCGGTCTATGAATGTAGTGGACGTTTCCGGATAATTCACCGTTACCACCAGCATGCATTGGTCGAGGTTGGCAGCGAGGATATGGGATTGTTTGGATAAGTTGGATGAGCGACGGATGATGTAGTTCTTCCGGTCTTCAATTTCATTGATGAAAGCCGTACCTTCTTGATTCAGTATGATTTGTACGTAGTCGCCTACTGCCACCGGGTTGGTGCTTCGGATGCCTTTCAGACGGAAGTTGCCTTTGATTTTACACTCAACGTATGTTCCTTCGTCGGTCTTTACTAAATACCAACTTCCTGTGTTTTTAATAACGAGTCCCCTCAAATCTGTTAAAAGTTGAACATTGAGAGTTGAGAGTATTTGTCGGCACTCTCTCAACTCTCAACTGGATTTATACTGTCATAATCTCTTTGTCCTTTGCGGCCAGCATATCGTCAATCTGCTTGATATACTTGTCGTGTATCTTTTGCAGCTTTTCCTCACCGCCTTTTTGTGCATCTTCAGCCAGTCCTTCCTTTACGGATTTCTTCAAGGCATCGATAGCATCGCGGCGTGCGTTGCGTACGCTGACTTTAGCTGTTTCGCTTTCGTTCTTACATTGTTTGGCAAGTTGCTTACGACGCTCTTCCGTCAACGGAGGAATACCGATACGGATAATCTCACCGTTGTTTTCGGGCATGATACCGAGGTCGGAGTCTATGATTGCCTTTTCAATGACGCGGAACATGCTTTTGTCCCATGGCTTGATAGCGATACTGCGGGCGTCCGGAGTGGTTACGGCTGCTACGTTGTTGATGGGAACCATGCTTCCGTAAGAGTCAACGCGGATACCGTCCAGCAAACGAACATCGGCTTTCCCGGCACGAATGTGGGCTAATGATTCTTCCAGATACATTACGGCCATATCCATTTTCTCTTGTGCTTCGTCTAAGATGTCTTTTACGTCTTTCATATTTCTATTGTTTGAAGTAGCTTTTAATTTGAACTTTGCAAATATAATTAATTCACGACAGAGGACACAGAGTTCCACAGAGTTTTTTTCTTTTGTACCGCAATTATGTTGATTAAAAGAATAATTCGACTCTGTGGAACTCTGTGTCCTCTGTCGTGAAGTTTAGTTGTGCACCAGCGTTCCTATTTCTTCGCCTTGCATCACTTTCTTCAGATTGCCTACGGTGTCCATGTCAAAGACAATAATGGGCAGGTTGTTCTCCTTGCACATGCAGGTAGCTGTTAGGTCCATGACTTTCAGACCGCGTTTCAGCACTTCGTCGTAGGTGATGTCGTGGAACTTCTTGGCCGTAGGGTCTTTTTCCGGGTCGGCGGTATAGATGCCGTCAACGCGTGTCCCTTTCAACATGACATCCGCTTCGATTTCAATACCGCGGAGGCTGGAGCCGGTATCAGTCGTGAAGAACGGATTGCCCGTTCCGGCAGACATGATGACCACCTCGCCTCCTTCCATGCACTCGATGGCTTTCCATTTGTTGTAGAATTCGCCGATAGGTTCCATGCGGACCGCCGTCAGTACGCGTGCCTTTACGCCTGTCGCTACCAATGCCGAACTCAAGGCAAGGCTGTTGATAACGGTTGCCAGCATGCCCATCTGGTCGCCTTTTACGCGATCGAAGCCTTTGTTGGCGCCACTCAGCCCGCGGAAAATGTTTCCGCCGCCGATGACGATACCGATTTGTACGCCCAGTTCATGAATTTCCTTAATCTGTGCCGCATATTCGGCAAGACGTTTTTCATCAATGCCGTATTGCTTTTCTCCCATCAGGCTTTCACCGCTGAGTTTCAATAAGATTCTTTTGTATGTTGCCATAGTTTATTAATTTATTTCGCTTAGCGGCAAAGATAGGAAAATAATGCCAATCACTATAAATAATTTTCAGTTATTCTTTCAGCGTATAGTCACCGGCTTCCGCGCTTACTGCGGCTTGCAATTCATCCAGTGTTTTTTCTCCTTCCGAAAACTCTACGGTTGCCACCGGGGGATTAAGGCTCACAGTGGCATGTACGCCGTCCATGCCGTTCAATGCTTTTTCCACATGCATGCGGCAGTGGTTGCACATCATGCCTTCCACTTTGAATTCTTTCTTCATGACTTTCTTTGTCAATGGTTTCACTTCATTGTCAGGCTTTGCCGCGTTGCCGATGGCGGGGCTTTCTGCTATTTCTATCTTTTTCCTCTTCAGCCGCAGGCTGTTGGTAACTACGCTGACACTGCTGAATGCCATGGCAGCGCCTGCTATCATGGGATTCAGCAGGAAACCGTTGACAGGGTAGAGCACGCCGGCTGCGACGGGTACACCTATTATGTTATAGATAAATGCCCAAAACAGATTTTGACGAATGGTGCGTACGGTCAGCTTGGAGAGTTTCAGCGCTTCCGGTATTTTGGTCAGGTCGGAAGATATGATAGTCATTTTGGCTACATCCATTGCGATGTCGCTTCCTCCGCCCATGGCGATGCTGAGGTCGGCTTGTGCCAGGGCTGCGCTGTCGTTGATGCCGTCGCCCACCATTGCCACTTTCTTGCTGTTCTTCTGTAAGTTGCCGATAAAGGCTGCTTTTTCTTGCGGCAAGACTCCTGCCTTATAATGGAGGATACCGGCTTTGTGGGCAATTTCCTGGGCGGTGGCTTCATTGTCGCCCGTCAGCATATAGACTTCGATGCCGGCTGACTGCAATTCGCTGACGGCCTGTATGGATGTCGGTTTGATGCGGTCTGTAATGCCTGCTATTGCCAATGCTTTTTCATGGTCGGCAAACCAGATGACGGTTTGTGCATCCGCCGTCAGGCGGGCAGCGCCCTCACACAGTGATTGACTGATGCTAATCCGGTGTTCTTCCAGCAATTTCCGGTTACCGGCATAATAGGTTTTTCCATTCCGTTCGCCTCGTACGCCTCTGCCGGTGATACTCTCAAAGTTATCGATCTTCACAGTCCGGGCATTTCTAAAGTGGCGGACTACCGCTTCGGCAAGCGGATGTTCCGACAATTTCTCCAAGCTGTAAAAAATGTCTTCTGTGTCCGCCGCCTGCGCAGCTTGTATCCAATCACCGACCACCGGTTTTCCTTCGGTCACTGTTCCGGTTTTGTCCAGCACCACCGTATCAATCTTTTTGGCGATTTCCAGACTTTCGGCGTCTTTTATCAGGATGCCTCTTTCCGCACCTTTACCGATGCCTACCATAATGGCGGTAGGGGTGGCAAGTCCCAGTGCGCATGGGCAGGCAATGATGAGTACCGTAACCAGTGCCAGCAGTCCATGCGTAAATCCGTTCTGTCCGTCCAGCAGTATCCAAGCTACGAATGATAATACGGCAATTCCGATGATGACCGGCACGAAGATGGCGGCAATCCTGTCCACCAACTGCTGAACGGGGGCTTTGCTGCCTTGTGCATCTTGTACCATGTGGATGATTTTAGCCAGCAGCGTATCCGTTCCTACCTTTTCCGCGCTGAACCGGAAACTTCCTTTCTGGTTGATTGTTCCGGCAAAGACTTTGGCATCCTTTTGTTTGGCTACCGCTACCGGTTCGCCACTCAGCATGCTTTCGTCCACATGCGAGCTGCCTTCCGTAACTATGCCGTCTACGGCAATCCTTTCTCCCGGTTTCACTAAGATGATGTCGCCGGGACGGATTTGTTCAATCGGGACAATCCTTTCCGACGAAGAACCGGTGATGACTGTAACTGTTTTGGGTTGCAGCCCCATGAGTTTCCTGATTGCGGAGGAAGTGTTTCCTTTGGCCTTTTCCTCCAGCAGGCGTCCCAGCAGGATAAAGGTGATGATGACGCTTGCAGCTTCGAAGTAAACGTGCGGGTGAATGCCTCTTTCCAGCCAGAATTCGGGGAAAAGCATGTTGAACAGGCTGAACAGGTAGGCTATCCCGGTACTGTTGGCCACCAGTGTGTCCATGTTGGCGCTGCCATGTTTCAGTTGTTTCCATGCACTGGCGAAGAAGCCTCTTCCCAGCCAAAAGACGATGGGAGTGGAAAGCAGCCACATGACGGGATTGGCATACGGCATATCCATGAAGAACATGCCGATGAGCATGACCGGTACGGACAGGGCGATGGCCCATGTGGTACGGAATTTCAGTGCGCGATACTTTTTGTCGTGCGCCTGTTCCACTTCGTCCGGCATATTTTCATCCTGCTTTATCAGTAAGTCGTATCCGGCAGCCTGTACGGCCTGCTGCAAGGTTTCGGGTGAACAGTTTTGAAGGTCGTATTCCACAGTTGCCATTGCCGAAGCGTAGTTTACGACCGCTTTTCGGACGCCGGGCTGATGATTCAGCGTCTTTTCCACTCGTGCGGAACATGAAGCGCAACTCATCCCTAATACGGGAAAAGTTTCTTGAACAATGTCTTTATTTGCCATAAGGTTGTATATAATTATTTGCTCCGGATAAACTGTCGGTTTAATAGGGATAAACTTGAAGTTTAATAGGAATAAACCGGCAGTTTAGCTGGGTTAAACTTTTCATGGAACAAAGATACGTCAAGGAAGTTGTCGGCGGTTTGGATATTTAGGATATTTAAGTCAATAAGCGCAAGCGGCTCATGGCTGAGTGAAGTTCTCCTTTATGATTTTGGGGCTGAGCAGGGTCTGCACAACTCCCCGCATGGCGAGATAAACAAGAAAAGCGAGCCACAAAGCATGGTTGCCTAAAACCGGGCGGAGTCCGTAATATACAACAAAGAAACTGATTGCCGCTATTGCCATGGATGCCAACATGCCGCGTGTTGCCGTAGCGCCGATGAAAATGCCGTCCCAGATAAAGGCAGCTATTCCGGCAACAGGAATGGCGAGCGCCCAATAGAAATAGGTGCCGGCGGCGGACACCACATCCTTGTTGTCGGTCAGCAGTCCCAAAAAGGCGTTGCCGCCCAATGCGTAGACCAGTGTGAAAAACGCTGCCAGCCAGCCGCCCCAGATGAACAGGTGCCGGGTGGTGTTGGTAAATGCTTTCCGGTTACGGGCACCTATATATCGTCCGCTCAGTGCCTCTCCCGCATAAGCAAAGCCGTCCATGACATAGGAGAACAGGGTGAAGAGCTGCATCAGCAATGTGTTTACCGCAAGGATAATTTCGCCTTGTGAAGCGCCTGCCGAGGTGAAGAACAGCGTAACGGTGACCAGGCACAATGTCCGTAAGAATATGTCGCGGTTCACTTGGAAAAAGCGCATCATCGCCTCCTTTTGCAGTACGCCTTTCCAAAGGATATATTTTTTGAGTTTCCCGTAACGGCTCATCCACAGTACAAGTCCCATGATGAAGCCTGCATACTGGGCTATCAGCGTTCCGAAAGCCACACCTTCCACTTTCATCTTGAAAAAACAGACAAAGCTGAGGCTGGCTATGATATTCACAATGTTCTGTGTAATGGCTATGTACATGGGAATACGCGAGTTCTGCATACCGATAAACCATCCGGAGAGCCCGTATAGTCCCAGCATGGCCGGAGCTCCCCAAATGCAGATATGAAAATAGAGCGTGGCCATTTCCCTGACCTCTGCTGTGGGGTGGATAATAAGGAAAGCGGTTTGCCTGATAGGGACTTGCAGCAGGATGAGGCAAAGCGCTACGGCCAGTCCTATGCCTACGGAACGCATCAGCAACCGAACAATTTCCGGTAAATCCCGTTTACCATAAGCCTGTGATGTCATACCGCTGGTTCCCATGCGCAAAAAGCCGAATATCCAATAGATGATATTGAACAGCATGCCGCCTACCGCAATGGCGCCGATATAGGCGGGAGATCCGAGGTGGCCTACGATAGCCACATCGATTAGACCAAGCAAAGGTACGGTTATATTCGATACGATGGAAGGCAGGGCTATCTGCAATATCTGTCTGTCTATATGCTTCATTTGTAATATCTTATTTAAGAGGGAACAAAGGTACGCAGAAAAAGAAAAAAACTGTGGGAAAGATTAACTATATTTCTACTTTCGACTATTGATGATTGAGGAGGAATTTGGTAAATTTGTGGGTGATATCCTATGGGGGTATTTCAGGCTGTTGAACTATATATACTAAAAAAAATGAAGACCTTAACTTTACTTATCTTTGGGTTCTTGTTGTTCCCGATGTCACTTTCGGCGCAATCGGTGGATGTCTTGTTACAGAAGGTGTCCGAAGCCCTGTCTGCAGGTAAGGATGACTATGCCGTCAGCCTGTTCCGTCAGGCGGCGGGAGCCGGAACGGAACAGACGGAGATGTATTATTGGACGAATGTTGAGAAGAACAGTGCGGTGGCTCCCCGTTTTGTGCGGGAACTGGCTGCTTATTACAAGGACAAGCGGAATTATGACAAAGCGTATCTTTTTTATAAGGAATGGTTGCAATACAATCCGGAAGATGTTTCGGGTCTTGTAGCCTGTGCGGAGATGCAGATGATGCGCGGAGAGACGAAAGATGCCCTGAAACTCTATGAGAAGGTGTTGACATTGGATGCGGATAATCTTCAGGCGAACATCTTTTTGGGCAACTATTACTATTTGCAGGCCGAACAAAAGAAGAAAACGCTGGAAGAGAATTATAAGAAAATCGTATCTCCCACCCGAATGCAATATGCCCATTATCGCAACGGATTGTCGGACGTGTTTTCCAACGGGTATGGCAAAGCCAAGGGCTATTTGCAGAAAGTTCTCCAACTCTTTCCGTCCACAGAGGCAGGGAAGACGCTGGACAAGATTAAAAAAATGGAACTGGAACTGAAATAACCGGTTCCATTTTTTTTCTATTATTGCTTCATATCTTATTTCATCACGCGGATAGGTAAATCCAATGGGCCGTCATAGGTTGCACGTGTGCTTGTCAACCCTTTCTTCGGTCCCGGTATAAGTGGACTGTAAGTAAGGATATGGCGTACTCTCGCTTTCTGTTGGGCGGTGAACTCATTCAGATAACTGTAAGCGTAATCCATGATATTTCGTGAAGTAAAGTCTATATTCTGTACACAGTCATGGCGGCGGGCAAGATCTTCAAAAGAGATAGGTCCGTTTTGTTCAACCAGTGCTTTTACCCATGTCTCGTAGGCTTTTCGGTCGTAAGTATAGGTGTCTGTACAATAATCTGTATCCGCGCAAGCATCGACATCATCCTCCTCCGATTCGGAGAATACGTGGTATAAACCTAAATAATGTCCCAGTTCATGAGCTAACGTAATGGCCATGTCACTTTGATTGGGTATTGTGGTAGTGGACTCCTCGTAAATATAAGAATTGTTGATGGATACGCAATAAGCGTACTTGAGATTATCTCCTGTCAGAAATCGAGAATCGGTTTCGGTACCCGATAAAGGATTTTTTGCAGGAGAATATGGAAAATGAGATACTCCCATTACGTCAGCATCCGTAAATTTGTATACCATTATATTGATATAGTCGTTTGGTTCCCAAATCAGGTAGTTGTAAGTTCGGTTGTTGCTGAACATGAAATCATTGATATCAATGGCGGCAGTATTCCATTCGATGCGTTCCACACCCGGTTCAGGCAATGTTTTCCCCTTAGGGTCTTCTGTGGCAAGTACAAATTCCAGGTTCATATTTGCACTGTTGGCTCCTGCATTCCGGTAAAGTTCGTTCACTCTCTTTAGAATTTCGGATAATCTCCCAACCTCGACATATTGGTTCTTATCGTTTTTGTCGTGATAGAGCACATGGAAAATAACCGGAAGTTTATAATGATATGTTTCGGGATTGAAAGAAGCGGTAATACCATTCTGGGTAATTTTGATAGCCTGACTTATGCCGCCGTTCGAAGGAGTTATTGTGATTGTTGCATTCCTCGTGGTTTCCTCTAAGTTTGCCTCTATTTCTAATGTGAGCTTTTGATTGCCCGAACCTTTTGTAGGAGTGACAGTGCACCATTTTGCAGTTTTGGATACGGTCCAATCCGAGCTACTGATAACATCTACTTCCAACGTCGTTCCGTCACAACTGATATTGTTGAACGATGATTGTGATACTTTTAAAGAATCATTTTCAGAATCGTCACAACTATAGAGGATGAGGCAGAATGTGGAGATTAAAAATAATAATTGTCTTTTCATAGCTGAATCTTTCTTGTCTAAAACATCTTTGGCAAAAATATTGTTTTATTTCAGTTCATCAGGTTTTCTACTTTTAAAGTATATATTGCACCTCTTTAAATAAATACTCCCTTTCTTTCCCGTTCTCGTCTTCCAGGACAAAACGTCCGTCTTGTTCCACGCGCAGCAGGCGGGCGGAAAACTTGCCGTTGG
>OGHU01000778.1_pt1 | contig 21073 bp, 20 predicted proteins | sample 1571521 | NCBI WGS metagenome assembly OGHU01 (sample SAMEA2581963, study PRJEB24529) | metagenome | biome: Human gut stool | place: China | collected 2011 | reverse complement strand
ACTTTTTCCTTATACATTTTTCTCTTTCTTTTCAATTTTATTATTAATTTCTTTTATAGTATTTAAATACTCTTCCTCAACAGGACTTATAGTTTTTACTTGATATTTTCTATATTCTGCTTTGGCTTTTTGAATAGCTTTTTTATGACTAATACTTCCTGAACCATTTAACATTTTTTCACCTGTAGATGAAAGTATCATATCCAATTGTTTTATATAATCTTTCATATACATTGGATTATGCCTTATTGCTTGTATTTCTGCAAAATCAAAATATCCTGATACTAAATTATTTAAAATTTTTAGTTCTTCTTCATTTAAATAGTTTTTAGCAATTACAACATCTTGTAATACTGGAATATCTCCTTTAAATGTTGTTAATCCCATAAATGGCTTTTCTGAATCTGCTCTTTCATATATTACTTCAGAAGCAGTATGTCCATGAGTTGCATAATGTAATTTATTTTGAACAATTTTAAAAAATTCAATTGTTTTTTCATCTTTTGGATCATAATCTATTGCAGTTGAATATAAATCTAACACTTGTCTATACATTACTTTTTCTGATGATCTAATATCTTTAATTCTTGCAAGTAATTCTTTCCAATAATTACCTCCTCCATTTCCTTTTAGTCTTTCATCATCCATGGTAAAGCCTTTGATGATATATTCTTTAAGGCGTGCCGTTGCCCATTGACGGAAGTGTGTGGCTTGAATTGAATTTATTCGGTAGCCTAAAGATATTATCATATCAAGATTGTAGTGAGGAATTTCTCTTTCAACCATGCGCGCTCCTTCTTGTCGAACCTGTCGGATTTTCCGACAGGTTGATTCTTCAACAAGTTCACCATCTTCATAAATGTGCTTAATATGTTCTACCACATTTGTTCGAGATGTCTGGTAAAGGTCGGCCATTTGCTGTTGGGATAGCCATACGGTATCTTCGTCCATCTGCACTTCTATGTGTGTCTGCCCGTCTTCGCTTTGGTAGATGATGATATTGCTTTTATTTTCTTTTGCCATGATTTAGATATCGTTTCTTTAAATATAGTTTATAAGTTTAATCTTTGATACAAACATTAAGCTCTGTATTTGGCAAAGTTATGTCTTTTCAATGAAATGTATGTCAATCATCGGATTTCTTTTGCTTTTTCATAGTTTTTCCTATACCTTTGCAGCGCAAAAGAATAAAAAGACATTTGATGCCGTGAATAGCGGTCGTGTATTCTAGAACACCACGTAAAAAACAGGAATTATGAAAGAAAAAGTATCCGTACCTTTTATGCTGCTGGGCATTTTATTTAATGTATGCCTTATTGCGGCGAATCTTCTTGAGACAAAAGTAATCCAGATTGGTAGTCTGACCGTGACTGCAGGATTGTTGGTTTTCCCAATTTCTTATATTATTAATGATTGTATCGCCGAAGTATGGGGATTCAAGAAAGCCCGCTTGATAATTTGGAGCGGTTTTGCCATGAATTTCTTTGTTGTCACTCTCGGGCTGATAGCCGTAGCCATTCCGGCTGCCCCTTTTTGGGAAGGAGAAGAACATTTCGATTTTGTATTCGGTATGGCTCCCCGTATCGTAGCTGCCAGTCTGATGGCTTTCTTGGTTGGCTCGTTCCTCAATGCGTATGTGATGAGCAAAATGAAAATTGCCAGTCAAGGGCGTAACTTTTCCGCTCGTGCCATTTTGTCAACCGTTGTAGGTGAAACGGCGGATTCGTTGATATTCTTCCCGGTGGCTTTCGGAGGAATCATCGCTTGGAAAGAGTTGCTTATTATGATGGGTATTCAGATTGTGCTGAAGTCCATGTACGAAGTGATTATCCTCCCGGTAACTATCCGTGTGGTGAAAGCTATTAAGCAAATAGATGGTAGCGATGTTTACGATACCGATATATCCTACAATGTACTGAAAATCAAAGATATTTAAGATAGATTTATGAATAGAGAAGCAGCATTGGTTGTGTTCAGTGGAGGGCAAGACTCTACTACGTGTCTGTTTTGGGCAAAACGCAACTTTAAGAAAGTGTATGCTCTGAGTTTCCTGTATGGTCAGAAACATCAGAAAGAAGTGGAGTTTGCACGGGAGATAGCCCGGAAAGCGGAAGTGAAATTTGATGTGATGGACGTGTCTTTTGTCGGGCAACTTGGACATAACTCTTTGACTGACACTACAATGGTGATGGATCAGGAAAAGCCCGCAGATACTGTTCCCAATACTTTTGTGCCGGGGCGTAATCTGTTTTTTCTGAGCATTGCAGCGGTATATGCCCGTGAACGCGGTATAAACCACTTGGTAACAGGGGTTTCCCAAACCGATTTCAGCGGTTATCCCGATTGCCGTGATTCCTTTATCAAGTCTCTCAATGTAACGTTGAACTTGGCTATGGATGAACAATTTGTGATCCATACTCCTTTGATGTGGATTGATAAAGCGGAAACATGGGCTTTGGCCGACGAACTGGGTGTGTTGGAGTTGATTCGTAACGAGACTTTGACGTGCTATAATGGCGTTCAAGGGGATGGCTGCGGACATTGTCCGGCTTGTAAGTTGCGTCGGGAAGGATTGGAGAAGTATTTAAAAAGTAAGAATCAATAATATCTCTACACAGAGATTAAAATGTATTTTTTGCTGTCATCTGTCACATTCTTATATATAAACAATTGATTATAAATTGTATATCTTGTGACAGCAAGCAGTGACAGCAGCTAAATTTGAAGTTTTGTTGTCACATCTGTTGTCACCGGTAAGCTCCGGCTAGCAAATGATAGTAAGCTTTGTATCTACGGTAGTTTTGTCCGATAAGCGGTGGTTTAAATTAGTTTCAACAGCTTGAAACTGTTGTTTCATCGGTGAGAAACTAAAGTTTCAGTGGCATGAAACTAAAGTTTCCGGCGCTTGAAACTATTGGTTCTGCCGTAAGAAACTATCTGTTCTCCAGTGTGAAACATTCTGTTTCATGCCGTGAAACACACCGTAACAAGTAAGATGAGGATAAAGCAAACGTGGGCTGGGAGTTGATGGTGATAGGTGATAGATGTGGTGATAGGTTGTAAAATGAATCATTCACCACTGAAATATCGATGAATAAGGCATTTGAGGCTTGATGGTGATAGGTGATAGAGAAAATACGTTTTTTGTTTAGTGTAGAGCTCGTAACTAGTAAGTGCAATGACTGAATTAAAAGACCAGCTTTCCTTATTGGGAAGAAAAACCGAGTATAAGCAAGATTATGCTCCGGAAGTATTGGAAGCCTTTGATAATAAGCATCCTGAAAATGATTATTGGGTACGTTTCAACTGCCCGGAGTTCACAAGTCTGTGTCCTATTACCGGACAGCCGGACTTTGCGGAAATACGTATCAGCTACATTCCCGATATAAAAATGGTAGAAAGCAAGAGCTTGAAACTCTATCTTTTCAGTTTCCGTAATCATGGAGCCTTTCATGAAGATTGTGTGAATATTATAATGAAAGATTTGATAAAGTTGATGAATCCCAAATACATTGAAGTAACCGGAATCTTTACTCCACGTGGTGGTATTTCCATTTATCCGTATGCTAATTACGGTCGTCCGGGAACAAAGTTCGAACAGATGGCGGAACATCGTTTGATGAATCGGGAGTAACTGATAAATTGTATTTGGAAGAAAAAGGGAGATAAATGATATTTCCCTTTATTACAACTTATTGGGGAAGCTTTTTTAGTAATTCCAAAGTGCTGGGTTCGATAGTCTTGTCCATGTCTGCATTGGATATGTTTATATCCCAAAACAAGTGGTGGGATAGTTTTGATATGTAATCCTTGCTTTCTTGCATATTATCCATTATATTCTTTACAAAGAAACTGTTTTATTTGAAATCAGCCAAACAGATTGACTCTTTTAACATGACAGGCTATGTTTTTATTCGTGATGATACGGCCCTCCATTCAATATAGTCATAGCTCGATAAATCTGCTCCACGAATATCAGCCGGATCATCTGATGCGAGAAAGTCATCTTTGACATTGAAATCTTTTCGTGTGCCGCTTGATATACTTTTTCCGAAAAGCCATACGGTCCTCCGATAATGAAAACCAGTCGTTTATTTACCGTATTCATTTTCCGTTTCATATAATCGGCAAATTCAAGGGAACGCATCTCTTTCCCGTGCTCATCCAATAACACCACCACATCACCCGGTTGAAGGGCTTTCAGAATCAGCTCCCCTTCCTTTTCTTTCTGCACCTCCATCGAAAGACTTTTTGTATTTTTCAGTTCGGGGATCACTTCCATATCAAAAGTGATATAACGTTTCGTACGCTGTATGTAGTCGTTGATAGCTGTAATATAATGCTGTTCTACGGTTCGTCCTACGACGAGCAAGGTTGTTTTCATATCTTTGCAATTGTATTTAATTGCACAAAAATAGGCATTTTTTATGTTATTCTGCAATTAATGCTTACCTTTGCCTATCATTAGTTGAAAGTTTAAGTCTTTAAACTACAACTTAAAAGCTTGTATTTATGAAAAAACGAGTGCTCGTAGGAATGGCCGCTTTGCTTCTTTCCTTCTCGTTGCTAATGGCGCAGGAGATACCGGCAGGAGTGATTACGGCATTTAAAAGAGGAAGCTCACAAGAGCTGAGTAAGTATATGGGGGACAAGGTAAACCTGGTGCTCCAAGGTAGCTCGACAAACGTTGACAAACAGAAAGCGACCGCTGTGATGCAAGACTTCTTCACAAAGAATAAAGTCAATGGGTTTACAGTGAACCATCAGGGAAAGCGGGACGAGTCAAGTTTCGTTATCGGTACGTTGGCCACAACGAACGGAAACTTTCGTGTGAACTGCTTTCTGAAAAAAGTACAGGATAAATGTTTAATACACCAAATAAGAATTGACAAAATCAATGAATAAGGAAAAAGAACTGATCGACAAACTGATCGATCTTGCTTTTGCAGAAGATATAGGTGATGGTGACCATACCACCCTGTCATGTATTCCCGCTACGGCAATGGGAAAATCAAAATTGCTTATCAAGGAAGTCGGTGTGCTGGCCGGTATCGAAGTGGCTAAAGAAATCTTCAATCGTTTCGACCCGACGATGAAAGTCGAAGTGTTTATCAATGACGGTGCGGAGGTGAAGCCGGGTGATGTGGCAATGGTGGTGGAAGGTAAGGTGCAGTCCTTGCTTCAAACCGAACGCCTGATGTTGAACGTGATGCAGCGCATGAGCGGTATCGCGACCATGACACGCAAATATGCGAAGAAACTTGAAGGCACTCATACCCGCGTATTGGATACCCGTAAGACAACTCCCGGTATGCGTATCCTTGAAAAGATGGCAGTAAAGATTGGCGGTGGCGTAAATCATCGTATCGGGTTGTTCGACATGATTCTGTTGAAAGACAATCATGTGGATTTTGCCGGAGGTATCGACAAGGCCATCACCCGTGCCAAAGAATACTGCAAGGAAAAAGGTAAAGAACTGAAGATAGAAATAGAAGTCCGCAACTTCGACGAACTGCAACAAGTGCTTGATTTAGGTGGTGTAGACCGTATCATGTTCGACAACTTCACTCCCGAAATGACTAAAAAGGCAGTAGAAATGGTGGCTGGCAAGTATGAAACCGAATCTTCCGGCGGTATCACCTTTGATACTCTTCGTGATTATGCCGAATGTGGCGTTGACTTTATCTCCGTCGGGGCTTTGACGCATTCCGTGAAAGGACTGGACATGAGCTTCAAAGCGTGCTGATTTTTTTCACCACAGAGGACACAGAGTACACAGAGGATTTAAACTTACTTTATAGGAAGAATTTCCTATCATTATTCCTCTGTGTACTCTGTGTCCTCTGTGGTGAATCTGTTTAACTTCTTTTAGCAATATCCATTGCAGCATTCCTCAAATTCTTGCGTCTAATGAGTAAAACGACGCAGACATACGTCCGATTTTAAAAAGGTAATTGACTTTGGAAAACGAGATAGAACTGATAAAGGGCTGTCGGGCAGGAAAGGATTCAGCCCGAAAGGAACTTTACACCCTCTATTCCAAACAAATGCTGGCGGTATGTTTCCGCTATACGGGTGATATGGATGTGGCGCACGATGTACTGCATGACGGTTTCATCAAGATTTTTACCAATTTCTCCTTTCGGGGCGAGTCTTCGCTCTGTACATGGATAAGCCGAGTGATGGTGACTCAAGCACTTGATTACCTGCGGCGGGAGAAACGGGTAAATCAGTTGGTGGTGCATGAAGAGCAACTTCCCGATATCCCCGATATATCAGATTCGGGAGGAGGGGCAGGCATCTCCGAAGAGCAATTGATGACATTTGTTGCCGAATTGCCGGATGGTTGTCGAACCGTTTTCAACCTTTATGTGTTTGAAGAGAAGTCACACAAGGAGATAGCCAAGCTGCTTCATATTAAAGAGCATTCGTCTACTTCGCAGTTACACCGGGCCAAATATTTGTTAGCAAAAAGAATTAAAGAGTATAGGAACCATGAAGAAAGAAAATGATGAAATAACCGATCTGTTTCGCGCACGTCTCGCCGATACCGGGATGAATGTACGGGATGGTTTTTGGGAAGAGCTTTCGCAGGATATTCCTGTGGCTTGTCAACATCGTCGTCGGCTCCTGCTCTTCCGTGTGGCGGCTGCGGCGTCCGTACTGCTTGTTCTGGCAGCTTCGTCGGCCACTTTCCTGTATTTCTCACCTAAAGAAGAGATGGAGGAAGCGTTTACCAAGATAGCCGCGACGAATGGAGGGCAGATGGATGGAGACGGGATACGTGTCAATCAACTGCCGCTGCCGGTAGAACCGGTATTGCAGAAACCGGCTCCTCAGTCATTCGGAATGTTGTCGCAATATACGGAAGATGAGGACTCGCTTGCCTTTACTTTCTCGATGTCGTTCTCTTTCTCGTCCACGGCTACAGGGCATGAGCGCCCTTACGGTAACGAACGCCATAGTGGTTATTGGCAGGCAGCGAATGGAAATACGGAAACTTCTGTCGGCCGGGAGGAAGAACGGGCGGATTTACCTGTGACTTCGGAGAAAATAATGAAGAAACGTTGCTGGGCTGTGAAAGCTCAAGTAGGCATGGCGCTTCCGGCAGAGGACGGTACTTACAAGATACCTGTTTCCGCAGGAGTAACAGTAGAACGAAAGTTGAACGACTATCTGGGGATAGAAACCGGACTGCTTTATTCAAATCTTCGTTCGGCCGGACAGCATTTACATTATCTGGGTATACCCGTGCGGGTAAACGTGACACTGGTAGATACGAAGAAAGTAGACCTTTATGCTACCGTAGGCGGAGTGGCGGATAAATGTATAGCCGGTGCGTCGGATAACAGTTTTAAGGAAGAACCTGTCCAATTGGCGGTAACTGCCGGTATTGGAATCAATTATAAGATTAATGACCGGCTTGCGGTTTTTGCCGAGCCCGGTGTTTCGCATCATTTCAGTACCGATTCGAAACTGGCTACGGTACGCACGAAGCGGCCGACTAACTTTAACTTGCTCTGCGGACTTCGCATGACGTATTAACCCTTATGAAAATGAAAAAAACACTATTAATGCTGTGGATGGCTGTTTGCCTGATTGTATCTTTTGCGGGATGCAGCAGCGAAGAAATGGATTATAACAATCCGGATGTTGATCTCTTTGTGAAACAATTGAAGGCGGGTACATATAAAATGAAGAATGATAAAGGAGTGGTGGAAGTGCCTCATTTCATGGAGGAGGATATTCCCGAACTTTTGAAATATGCGGAAGATCTGACAATTATTCCTTCGTTCCCGTCGGTCTATAATACGAACAATGGTAAGATCCGTTTGGGTGAGTGCATGCTTTGGGTGATTGAGTATATCCGTCAAGGTACACCTCCGTCGTTAGGCTGCAAGATGGTGCTGGCAAATGCTGAAAATTATGAGGCCATCTATTTCCTGACCGATGAGGAAGTGCTCGATGCAGCTGCCTGTTACCGTAGCTGGTGGGAGGAACGGCAATATCCTAAAACCCGGTGGACGATTGACCCGTGTCACGATGAGCCACTTTGTGGAACAGGCTATCGTTGGTGGTAAAAAGGAGAGAGCCTTCGGAAGATAAAAAACAATAAAAAATGAGGAAACGTTTATTTATATCGGCAGTCTCACTGCTGCTGACAGGGGTATGCTATGCCCAATGGTCTGCGCAAGATTCGCTCAAACTGCAAAAGTTGTTGGAGGGCAGTGAAGAACTGAAGCTGAATCCGAAGGCGGTCAAGCAGATTGATTTCGGTGGTGCGGTGGGTACTCCCCGTATGTCGGAGGAAAAGCGTTGGATGTTGCCCGATGAGTCGCTTCCCGAAGCACTGCCTAAACCGAAAGTTGTGTTGACTCTTATGCCGTATAAGGCAAATACCCGCTATAACTGGGATCCTGTTTATCAGAAAAAGATCAGAGTGAACAAGAATACATGGCGGGGAGATTCTTTCTACGAACTGTGTCGGCAGAGATTCTATACGAACCGGACACGTAGCCGGAAAGCGAATGAAATACGGATAGGGGAGGATGTCTCAGTTTGTGGCGGAACTATTAGCGGGCTTGATTTGATGGCTGCCTTTACGAAAGAATTCTGGAACAAAACTGGAAGAGATAACCGTATCCGCACGTTAGAAGTGTTGAAAACTTACGGAGATTCAACTACCGTGTTGATAAATAAACCTATCGAACAGATTACCCGGTAAAATCGTTATATAAATGTATTGATACATTATTTATTATGAACAGAATAACTTCTCTTCTAGGGATCCGGTATCCCATTATTCAAGGTGGTATGGTTTGGTGTAGCGGTTGGCGACTGGCTTCCGCAGTGAGTAACGCGGGTGGCTTAGGACTGATCGGTGCCGGTTCAATGCATCCGGAGACTTTGCGCGAGCATATCCGTAAATGCCGTGTGGCAACGAAGTTTCCTTTTGGGGTGAACATTCCTTTGATGTATCCTCAGATAGAAGAAATAATGAATATTGTGGTGGAGGAAGGAGTAAAGATTGTCTTTACTTCTGCAGGAAACCCGAAAACGTGGACAGGATGGCTGAAAGAACGTGGCATTACGGTGATTCATGTCGTTTCTTCTTCCCGTTTTGCAGTGAAATGTGAGGAAGCGGGAGTGGATGCGGTAGTTGCCGAAGGTTTTGAAGCCGGCGGGCACAATGGACGTGAGGAAACAACGACTTTTTGTCTGATTCCGGCCGTGCGTGAAGCTACTACATTGCCGTTGATTGCGGCAGGCGGTATCGGTACGGGTGAAGGTATTCTAGCAGCTATGGTGTTGGGAGCCGAAGGGGTGCAGATCGGAACCCGTTTTGCCCTGACGGAAGAAAGCTCTGCCAGTCCGGTATTCAAAGACTATTGTTTGAGTTTGGGTGAAGGAGACACGAAATTGCTGTTGAAGAAACTGGCTCCGACACGTTTGGTGAAGAATGCTTTTCGGGAAGCTGTGGAGAAAGCGGAGGATAGTGGTGCTACTCCCGAAGAATTAAGAATTTTGCTCGGACGCGGTCGTGCCAAGAAAGGCATATTCGAAGGTGATTTGGAAGAGGGTGAGCTGGAGATCGGTCAAGTATCCGCCATTATATCCTGCAGACAGTCAGTATCGGAAGTCATGACAGAATTGGTGGAGGCTTGGCAACGGGCGGCGGAGAAGAAATATTTCTAGTAAAGGCTGTATCATAATTCACCACAGATTTACACGGATTTTCTCAGATTAGATTTTAATATATCAATATCTATTATCTGTGTAAATCCGTGTAATCTGTGGTGAAAATGAGCGTTAAGGCAGAAGGCTGTAGGCTGAGATGAAATGAATGCCGGAGTGGTTGGTTACAGACATTCGCTGCCCTGCTTATTGATTTTCATGCTTTTTCCATAGAGACCCACTCGGGCTATGTTGTTATAAAAGGGTTCTGCTATATCGTATTTAAAAGGAAGTATTTCTTGATTTTCTTTGTCTATGTATCCCCATTGTATTTTACCTCTGGCCGGAGCTAATCCCTCAGAGAAATGACCGATTGCCGAAAAACGCTTTTTCTTATTAGCTACCCTGTAGGCTAGTAAAGATGCAAAGAACTTTGTAATAATGTTGTTCATTTTACGATTGTTTGTTGTGGTAGTATGCGTCCGGATACCGTATATATACAAAAGAAGCGTGGACGTCGTTAGTTCATCCTGTTCAGGGCTCTGGTAAGCCTAACGGTGAATGAACAACAGAGTCCACGCCCTTGCATATAACAAAGACGTGAACGCTTAGTTGCCATTATCCCACCGTTAATGAATTTACCAGATTCTGAACAGAGATAATATTCTAAACGCTTCTACGTTATTAATCGTAATAAGTGGAAACAAAGGTATTGTTTTCACGCCGAATAACAATGCTTTTGGAGGATAAATATGAAAAAAGAGTAGTTTTAATTCACCTGTTTGGGATAATCACTTGGTGACATACCTGTTATTTTCTTGAATATAAGGCTGAAATGCTGTACATTCGGATAGCCTAATTGACGGGAAACGGTAGTGGGTGTGGCACCGTCTTTTATTAGCATTCGTTTGGCAGTCTCCAATCGTTTGAGTTGGAAATACTGTTCCAAAGTCTTGCCTGTTTCAAATTTCAGCAGGTCTGTAAAATAAACAGGAGAAAGATTGAGCCTTTCCGCCAGATAGTCGGGTGTAGGGAGTTTGCCATTTTGTAATTTCCCCAACTCTATATAATTTTCAAGCAACTGTTCCATTTTTCTAAGAATTGTCTTATTCTTGTTTTCACGGGTGATAAACTGACGTTCGTAGTAACGAGTGCAGTAATCCAGTAATAGTTCGATATGCCGTGAAAGGATAGTCCTGCTATGTGTATCAATCGAATGATGCAGTTCTTCCTCTATATTCCATAGACAGCAGGTGACTTTCTCTGTTTCACGTTGTGATAGATGCAATGCCTCTTCTTTGTGGTAGTGGAAGAAGGTGTAATTATTGATATGGTTCTTCAATGTGGTCTGAAACAGCAAGTCCGGATGAAACACCAGCAAAAAGCCTTTGCTGGGTAAGGTCTTTTCCTTGCTCATTCGGAAAACTTCACCCGGCTTAAGAAAGACCATTGTCGCATTGGAATAATCATAATACTTCCGGCCGCAACATGAACATTCGTCCGGACAGTCTTCTATCAGTAAGATAGCGTAGAACTTGAACTTGACAGTATCCTGCTCCAGACACGGATTCTCTAAATTAATAAGACTCACCTGAGGATGCAATGTTTTGCAGTCCAGACAACGATTGCATTCATGCACGGTATTTAAGTCCAATGTATTTTTCTGTTTCATATTCTTTTCACAGATTATTCTGTACACGGTATCCGTTAGGAGTACATCCTACCCGTTTTTTGAACAGGCGGCAAAAATGCTGCGGGTACTGGAATCCCAATGAGTAGGCAATCTGGCTGACTGTATCTTCTGTGCCGATCATACGTTCCTTTGCCATTTCGATTACTTTTTCCTGAATATGTTCCTGTGGTGTCCTGCCGGTTTCTTTCTTTACCATATCGCCGAAGTAATTGGGGGAAAGGCATATTTTGTCAGCGAAATATTTGACAGTAGGTAAGCCGTTTTGTTCTGCAAAAGTTCCTGAAAAGTAGTTGTCAAGTAATTGCTCGAAACGTGTCAACACATCATGGTTCGCTTTACTGCGGGTGACGAATTGTCGTTCATAGAAACGCATACAGTAGTTAAGGAGCAGTTCTATATAGTTTACGAGCAATGTTTTACTATGCTTATCCACTCCGTGCTCTAGTTCAAGGCGGATGATTCTCAGGCAATCCATAATAATATTCCGTTCCTCTTCAGAAAGATGAAGGGCTTCGTTTACTTCATACGAGAAGAACGTGTATTTCTTGATTGTCTTGCCAAGTGATGTTCCTAGTAATAAATCCGGATGAAAAAGTATGCCAAGTGCATTCACTTGCACGCGATCTGTGATCAATGTCGTTTCCGCATCCTGTCCGGGAGCAAAACATACAATGGTTCCTTCTTGATAATCATAATTTTGCCGTCCATATCTGATGTCACACGCTTTTTCGAGTTTCAGGTAAAGTGCATAGATACCATAATGCCAGTGTGCATAATTCATCTGCCGGGTGGCTTTATTTAAATCGATCACACTGACCAACGGATTCAAAGTTTCAAGGCCGTACAATTTATTGTATTGGTCTACACTGTCCAAGTTGAATATCTTGTTCATAATTATTGCTGTTTAATGTTTTAAAAGCACTTCCGTCGTATATCGTTTACAAAAATACGGGATAATTCTGTCATTCTAACAACCTTAATTACGGATTATATAACCTCAGTTACGGATTCCACCTTACTTACAGCTTTCGTCAGTATTATAAAATCTGTAATTAAGGTTATGATTGAGATGTAACATCAGTAATTTGTCTACCGGGGTTAGGCATAAATCTATCTAATTTTGCAACATTCCTAAAAGGGTATAGAAAAATGATTGATAACATAAATAATAAAATGTATGAGACGAACATTGAACTTTTCGCGTGTAGTAATGACAGTATGTCTTTGTATTGCAGGCAAGCTGTTGTCTGCAGGTAATCTTTCTGACAGAAATAATAAGTTTACGGAAAAGAAATTAAACCTGATTCAAGAGTGGGACAAGACGTTTCCCGAAAACGATAAAGTACGTCACTCGAAAGTTACTTTTCACAACCGTTATGGTATCACGCTTGCTGCTGACTTGTATATCCCCAAAAATGCAGAAGGTAAATTGTCGGCAATCGCCATTAGCGGCCCGTTTGGTGCGGTGAAAGAACAATCTTCGGGACTGTATGCTCAAACGCTGGCAGAAAGGGGATTCTTGACGATTGCTTTCGATCCGTCTTATACAGGTGAGAGTGGTGGTGAGCCTCGTTATGTGGCTTCACCGGATATTAATACGGAAGATTTCAGTGCAGCGGTGGATTATCTTGCCAACCGTGACGATGTGGATACGGATCGTATCGGTATACTCGGTATTTGCGGTTGGGGTGGTATGGCACTCAATGCGGCGGCTATCGATACTCGAATCAAAGCAACAGTAACGGTTACGATGTATGACATGAGCCGTGTGAATGCTAATGGTTACAATGATATAATGGATGCTGCCGCCCGTTATGAATTACGCAAGCAACTCAATGCTCAGAGAACCGAAGACTACCGCAATGGTTCTTATACACTTGCCGGAGGGGTGATTGATCCATTACCGGATGATGCTCCACAATTTGTGAAAGAATATTACGACTATTACAAGACCGAACGCGGTTACCATAAACGTTCACTCAATTCTAATGGTGGTTGGAATAAGACTTCTTCGCTTTCGTTTATCAATATGCCTATTCTGTCCTATAGCGACGAGATACATAGTGCAGTGCTGATGATTCACGGAGAAAAGGCTCATTCCCGCTACTTTAGTGAGGATGCGTTCAAGAAACTGAAAGGTGACAATAAGGGATTATTGATTATTCCCGGAGCCAATCATGTAGATTTGTACGATAATCTGCAAGTAATCCCATTCGATAAGATAGAACAGTTCTTCAATAATAATTTGAAATAGCAGAATAAATATGATACAATGAAAAAACTCCCTTTGCTGATGAGTTTGCAAAGGGAGTTTATAGTGAATATCAGAACAACTCTAATTGGAGAGATTCGGATTAGCTTCAATAGCACTTTGAGGAATGCTTAAGGTATAGCGTTCGTCATTCTGTTCCAAAATGATGGTTTGTCCGCTATATAAAGTTTTTTCTATTCTCGGACGGGTAGTACGGCGTAAGTCAAACCAGCGATGACCTTCGAATGCCAATTCGCGGGCACGTTCATCCAATATTTCAGAAATTAGAATCTCTTGTTCCATTTTATTTATCTCATTCTTTTTCAGCTCATATTTTTCTGGATTATATCTCTTTTCCATTAATTGTAATAAGCGGTTTCTAGCTTCTGGTAAATGACCTAGACGGGCAGCTGCTTCTGCAGAATTCAAGTAAAGTTCACCGACACGGAAACTACATTTATAATTTGCATTTCCGTTTGTTTTAATTATGGGATAATAATCAATTTCATTGTCCTTTTCTCCGAAATATCTTATAGGGCGTAAATCTCCTTCACTAAACATATCTACAAATGATTGTGTAGCTTTTGATGCATCTAATGTGCTGGTTGGCTCATAAATTCTCTCATACGCAGTAATTGATTCAACAGAGGTATATAAATTGGCTTTGGCATCCGGATTATTGTAATCTTCGAGTGTCGCTTTTTGTTTTAAGACACGTTCTGCTGCATCGTATGCAAGTTGCCATTCTCCTTTGTAAAGGCGTACCCGTGCTTCAAAAGCATCTACGGAAAGAGTGTTGAACCTGTAATTATAACCTAATTCCCATTCTTTTTTTGTAATGAGATTGCGTGCGCTTTCTATGTCCTCAAGAATAGAAGTATACACTTCTTCTACTGTATTGCGTGATGGAATCTCTTCAAGGTCGAGGGTTAGTTTCAATGGAATGGATTTTGTCTTCGGTGCACCCTCTTTAGTGTAAGGTTGCCCGTAGAAGTTGACCAAAAGGAAGTGCATATATCCTCTCATTAAATAGGCTTCTCCCACCAATTGGTTGATGTCCTGTTCGCTTCCTTCCGTTATTTCATCTTGCTTGTCGATGATGGCATTGGCATAATATATATTTTCATAATAATCTAGCCAGCCGAATTCTCTGGCAGATGTACTATTGTTTATCCATTTTTCTATATCGCCGTAATTATTTTGGTCTATGTTGTCTTTTTTTACGGTGATGTCTTTTGTACGCATATCACAAACACTCCTGTCTAAAAGGTCTTTTGAGTATGCCGTAGTCATCAATGCTCTATATTCTTCTAGAGTGTTGGGGATGACTTTTCCGACAGGCTGTATGTCAAGGTAGTTACTGCATGATGTCATGACAATGCAACCTGTCAATACAAGAAATCTGTATATTGATTTTATTCTTTTCATATTGGAGAATTACTTAAAAATTAAGACTGAGGTTGAATGTTACTGATTTGGGCACCGGAGTGGAATAGAGATTGCTCATTGATTCCGGGTCCATATAGTTTTTATAACTAGAGCCAAAAACTAATAGATTACGTCCTTCTACAGCAACAGTCGCTCCGTTGATGTTGATTTTACGGAGCCATTCTTGCGGTAACTTATATGCTAGTCTTATATTCTGTAGGCGTACATAGTTGAGACGTTTTACCCATAAGTCAAGGTTCTTATAAATAGCAGGCAGATCACCGAAAAGTGCATAATCGGCAGGATAATTATTTTTTGTGAGTAAAGCCGGAAACTTTCCACTATGGTTTTCGGGTGTCCAGCGTTCAAGGATATCCTGATTTGCATTATGTCCGGGGTCAAATCCGACAACATCGTAAGAAGGATTTGTACGTACATGTGCACCAAAGTAATATGAAAAGTTGAGATTCAATTCCCAATTGCGGTAGTTGAATGTATTGATTAAACCACCTGTGTAGGGAGCGTCATTTGTTCCGGCATATTCGTATAGGCTTTGTTGGAATTCTGCAGTCGCATCATACTCATAAAAGCCTCCAAGTCCTCCGGTTAGGTCTACCATTTCGAATAATTTTTCAACAGTAACAGCTTCATCGCTTCCTTTTGGATAGATAAGTATGCGTCCTGTTTCCGGATCAACCTTGCTTTTGATTGCAAAAATAGTACCTACTGGGTAACCTTCCAGTCCTGGAGTCGGGCTGTTTTCCTTTTTATGATCTTTAAGTACTTTGTTGTTGTTATAAGCAAAATTGAATGTAGTGTACCAAGAAAAATCCTTAGTTGTTATATTACGGGTTTGTAGGTTTATTTCTACCCCCTTGTTCTCCATGCTGGCCCAATTGATTGCTTGGGAGGAGAAGCCGTTTTCCAAAGGCAAGTCCTTGTAGCCGATAAGGTCACTTCCCCTTCTGTAATAATAGTCTATACTGAGATTGATGGCTGATTTGAGTACGGAGAGATCTATTCCGGCATTGTAAGACGCAGTCTTTTCCCAACGTAGTTTGTCGTTGGGAGCTGAACCGATGGTTATAATTGTCTCATTTTTATCAATTACTGTTTGGTTACTATAATTACCGAGCAAGAAAGGAGAAGTGTTTTTATCAATATTACCTTGCAGACCGTAGGATAATCTCAAAGCTAAATTATCCATCCATTGATTAGCCGGTTTCAAGAATGCCTCATTGGAGATTCTCCATAATCCACTGATAGAGTAAATGGGTAAGAAACGGTACTTCTTGTCTACCCCGAATAGATCGGAGCCATCCATACGTACGCTTGCTCCTAATGTGTAACGTTTCATAAGTGTATAGGAACCGTTAGCATAGAAAGATGCAAAAGCGTTTTCTGTATAAGATTTTATGTGCAGCGGATAATCGTCAGCGTCTCTCGGGTCAATGTTAAGTGGCTTTGTTGTGAGTGTCTTAGGATCATAACCGTAAGCGGTGGATGCAAGTGCATCATACCAGTTTTTGCGTATTTCCGAACCACCCATAATTTGTACCTCATGGATATCTTTGAAAGTCTGGTTCCATTCGCCTTGTATCTTCCAAGTGATTTGCGAGGTAGTGGAGTTGCTTACTTTATGCATTCCTCCTTCCGGAATAATATAGCTCTCTCCATCTTTGCTCTCTTCGCGCATATAACGCATGGAGAATGTGTTTGGACCGATATATTGTTCAACTTTAGACTGTTCCCATTGCAATCCGACTTGTGAAGTCACTTTCCAATGATCATTGAAACGTAAATCAACATTGAAGATCGAATTGATAGCAGTTGTCACTGTCTCTTTACTCGTATTGGCACGTTCTTCAAGGATATTGAACCCTCGTTTGGGGTCCGGTTCGTTATCATTTGTCGAGCGGATATCGTAGTCGTAGATATAGTTATTTTCCGCATCGTATATTTCCTGATATGGGTTTGCCACACGCGAATAATAAATTGGATTTGAGTAACCGTATTTGTCACTTACAAAATCTTGGTTCTTCCGTCGGTTGGCAAATATGGAAGCACCGATTTTTAGCATTCGGTTTACCTGATAAGAGGTTTTGCTTGTCAGGTTAAAACGGCTCATATCAACACCTGGTACATTACCATTTTCTTTAGAGTAACTTAATGAATTGTAATAGGTGGTTTTTTCGCTACCTCCTGAAATACTGAAATTGTATTCTTGGGTAAATGCACTTCTGAACAAGAGGTCGTTCCAATCAGTATTAATTGTTTTCAATCGGTTGATAGCGTTTTGAGCCTCACTGCTTAATCCGTCCCATCCTTGCTGTTGGTAAGTTTCAAATAAATTGTATTGCCTTAAGACAGAAGCGACTCCTCCCTTGCGATAAAAAGGATGGGCAGTGAATATGTCATCCGGTTCTTTCATCAATTCCAATTCCAAATTGACTTTCTGTTCGGAATTTAATAGATTCAATCGCGAAGTATTCAAATTGGGCGTATAACTCAATCTTGTGTTGAAATTGACTATAGGTTTACCTGTGCGTCCTCTTTTGGTAGTAATTACAATTACACCGTTTGCTGCGCGTGCACCGTAAATAGCTGTTGCAGCAGCGTCTTTCAAAATTGTAATACTTTCAATGTCGTACGGACTGATTCCGGCAATTGATGATTGTCCTATATTTACAATATCATTATCCGTATCACTGTCTAAGTCCGGAATATCCGTCCCTTCCAATGGAATTCCGTCCAACACCCACAGCGGGTCTTGCGTTCCGTTTAGCGACGCTGTACCACGAATACGGATACGTGCGGGGGCACCCGGAGCACCGGAAGTTGTCGTAACGGATACACCGGCTATTTGTCCGGCTAATGCCTGGTCGATACTTTTTGCGGCACCTACCATTGCATCTGTAACATCTACTTTGGCAATGGAGGCGGTCAGTTTGCGGCGCTCCAACTCTTGATAACCGGTTACTACTACGTCCCCTAATGTATGTGATGAGGCTTGAAGTACAATATGGTAATTTTCTTTTCCAGACTGTAATGGTACACTTTGTTCTTCAAAACCGATGTAGCTACAATGAATCCGGGTTACTTTTTCCGGGACAGACAAGGAAAACTTTCCGTCTATATCTGTAATCGTACCTAGAGATGTTTGTGGTACTCCGGCTTTTTTCAGTTCATCGGCTGATACGTAAACTGAGGCACCGATGAGTGGCTCATTATCTTCACCGGAGATTACGACTCCGGTGATAGTGCGATTTGCTGCATTGGCAAAAAACAATGCGTTGGCGAAAAGGCATATCAAAATACAAAGATGTCTTTTTCTCATTAATTGTAAATGTTTAGTGATTGATTTGTTTTATTTGACTCCTAGAGCTGTGTTAATTCGTAAAATCATATCTTCATAATGGTAGCGTGTAGCCGTATCGGAAGTTCCGAGACGATTCTGCAACAGCTTCTTGATACGTAACAACTCACCGCGCTTTACTGAGATTGCATCTGAGATGCGGTTAAGCTGGCTACCGTAGAAGTTGAGCACACGTGGAGCTCCCATGCGGTCTTCCTGGCGAAGTGCCCGTTGTTCAGCTGCATAACAACTACAGAACGGAGTGGCATGGTCAAGCAAGAAGTGCTCATCGGCAATCTTTTTGTTGATTTTTACTGCTTCGGGTTCTGCTGCGGCTGTCAGCAATGCATCAAGGAAATTCTTTTGTAAAGAACGTTCCATGACATTGGGGACACTTCCCCGTTCGGTAACTCCAAAAATATTTTTATGAAGTCCATCCATCAGTTCTACTACCGTAAAAGCTTTTTTCCCATTGACGGATTCATTTTCAATCATACGCATCAAGCGATTGTTGCCTAGTAAATCCCAAAGAATGTAAGCCTGTGCATTTTTGAGAATCTGAGTAGGAGCGTTCTCCTGTTTTCCCACCGGAGTATTACGCAGAAGATAGGTGTACTGTCCCACTTCCGTGTCAAACAACCATTTAGGATAGGTCAATACCTCATTCAACAGGAACTTAAGTGCGGCCTGCTGCTTCTCTTTTTCTACGAATGTATAGGTCTTGATGCCATCTCCTACAGTTGTGTTTTCGATATAAATACCACCAATGTTGGCGAGTACATGATATAAGTAGTTGTTCCACTGATTGATGACAGCATAATAGAGGCGTGACGCTTCTTCATAAGTCTGTCCCTTTTCTCCAGTTGTAGTCCATTGGAGAATCTGTGGCACAATACGTTTCAGGTTTTCAATACCCAGTAGGGAGGAACGAACCGGGTCGTCACCTAAATCTTCATTTTGTGCGCGCGGATCTACTGCGTCACGAACATCTTGTGCTTCGCTATATTTATAGAGGCGGTCGGTGTGTTTGCTCAAAAAGTTAAATAAGAGAGCTTTTTCTTCTTCCGGAGTATTTTTCCCATACCAACGGTAACCGTATTCGATAGCGAACATATCGTATGGACCGATGTGTGGAGAAAGAACCTTCACACCGTCTCCCGGTTGGGCGATATAGTTGAAGCGTGCATAATCCATAATGGATGAAGCGGTAGAATTCATTCTGGAAGTGAATGTTTCGGAACGCAATGAATCCGTCGGGAAAGCCCACGATCCCATCATGTTATGACGTAACCCCAATGAGTGTCCTACTTCGTGGCAGGCAACGAACCGGATGGCGTCTCCCATCAAGTCATCAGGCAGTTGTACTTTGCGTGCTTCGGGGCAAACGGTTCCGGTCTGTACCGTAATCCATTCACGTACCATAGAAAGCACGTTGTGCCACCACATGATATCCGCTTCCAGAATCTCTCCGGAACGAGGGTCCAGAAGAGAAGGTCCCATTGCGTTTTTCTTTTCCGAAGCAGCGTATGTCAGCACGGAGTAATTGACATCATCCATGTCTACGTGCATACTGTCCGTTATTTCTTTGGCGATAATCGCATTTTTGAAACCGGCTTTTTCAAAAGCGACCTGCCAATCTTCGATTCCTTTTTTGATGTACGAACGCCATTGGTAGGGAGTTGAGTTATCAATATAAAATACGATTGGTTTGGCAGGCTCCACAATCTGTCCTTTTAGATAGGCTTCACGGTCTTCCGGTTTCGGCTCCATGCGCCAACGGGTAATGTATTGTGTCTTGTCCGTTCCTTGTTGGGCGTCGCTAAAGTTCAATAAAGGGTTGGTGAAGTATCCGACTTTCTGATTATCAAAACGTCCCATCATCGGCGTTTCGGGTAATAAAAGAATGGAAGAACTGACTTCCACTGTCACATACACTGTTGTAGTTCCTTCTGTCACTCTGGTTGTCAGCTCGGAAGTTGCCACGACATTGTTTGAGAAAGATTTGATGGATAGAATACGTGATAAATTCTTGATGGCCGAAGTACCCAGATTAATATTGGTAAATACGTTATTGATACTAGGAGGTACTGGGCAGCCGGGCCAGCCTGTTCACCTCGCTGGTGCTGCTGGCCGTGGCCATCGTCATAGAGCTGGTGGTGCTCAGCATCATCCGCGCCCGCACGATCAAAAAGGCAAAAGCATGATTGGGCTTTGCCGTCGCGGGCAACTTGTGATAAACTGAAAGAAAACGAACGAGCGGAGGCGCGATCCATGCTGGAACAGGCTTTTCAGGATGTATACACCAAATTCAAGCTGCACTTTTATCAGGAGATCTTCCGCCGGTTTCAGGACCGGGAAGCCAGCCTCACCACGGTGGAGACCTTCTGCATGGAGAGCATCATGGCGCTGGGGCGGCCTACGGTGAACGAGTTCGCCACCTTCATGTGCATCTCCCCTCCCAACGCCGCCTATAAGGTGAACAGTCTGGTGAAAAAGGGCTACATCCGCAAGGTCCAGTCCCCCTCGGACCGCCGGGAATTCCATCTGGAGGTCACCCAGAAGTATATCGATTACTACAACATTTCCTCCAACTATATGTCGGAGGTCATGGACCGCATCATGGCCCGCTTCTCCCCGGAGGACTGCGGCAAGTTAGAGGAGATCCTCACCG
>OGHU01000722.1_pt1 | contig 22023 bp, 19 predicted proteins | sample 1571521 | NCBI WGS metagenome assembly OGHU01 (sample SAMEA2581963, study PRJEB24529) | metagenome | biome: Human gut stool | place: China | collected 2011 | reverse complement strand
TTAACTGTACTGTTAAAATGATTTCAATATAATATTAAAGGAGTACAGTTATGCGCTATATAAAAGAAATTCTAAAAAATAACAAATTATGGGTATTGGCTTACATTGGACTAGGTATATTTAATGCATTTATGGCTAATTACAAAACGGACTATTTTCAGAAGGTTATTGACGGATTGGCGGCCGGAACACTTACATTTGCAGGAGTTATAACCTACGGTCTTATTTTGCTGGTAAATTATTGGATGAATTATCTGGATAATTATCCGGAAAAGAAATTGGAGTATGGTATTTATCTGGATTTTAAGCTTTTATCGCTTAGAAAAATAAGTACAATCGATTATACGGAATATCAGAAAATAGGTACTGGAAAACTTGTTCAAAGGATTGAGAATGGTTCATCCGCAGGCAGAAATGTAGTATTCAATTTCTGGTTGCGTTTGATTCGTGATTTACTTCCTACTATTGTTTTTAGTGTATATTTTATTTGGAAGATTGATAAAAAAATTACTTACATATTGTTTGTAGGCTATATACTTATTTTTATAATAACCAATATTCTGCTAAAGTTTCTATACAAAATAAAAGAAAAGATTTTGAACAGTGAGGAGCTATTCAATCATTTTCTGGTCAGGGGCTTTATGGAAATGCTGGTGTTCCGTATGAGCAAACAGTTTCCGAGTGAAATAAAGAAAACCCATAGTGCAAAAGAGGATATTGTATCATCAAAAGTAAAAATGAATATGATTCATGAAAGATAAAACGGTCATTGCGATTGCGCATAGATTGAATTCCATTGCCGGTTTTGACAGAATTATTCTCTTTAGAGAAGGGAAGATTGTTGGACAAGGGACTTTTGAAGAACTATTACATACGGATTCTTATTTTAAGGAATTGTATAATGCGAATGTGCAATAATTGAACTTTTTACAGAACAATTAATATCCCCGGAGACAGGGTTAACCACCCAAAATCTCCGGGGATGTTTCGCTTGAAAATAACGTTAATTATGCAGAAAGTGACTGTATAAACTGTGCGATTTCTTCTTTGCGCATCACGCTCATCGTACTGTTGTGGAAATGCGTATCATACGTCACTTCTTTTTTCACTGCAAAAGAATCCGGTAAGGTGTAGTTCTTGGCTGTTTCTTCATCCGGGAATTCCACTTCGCCCATAACAAGCCCATCAAACAATCCTTCAAAGAGATCAAGCTCTAAGGTAAGCCCCTGATTAAGCGGAATCTTATAGCGCGTTTTCGCAATCACATTGCCGTCTGCCTTGGCGCAGAGTGTCCGGTAAGCAGCTTCGTCAATCGGAAGCTCAAATTCCTGTCGGGCTAACATACCACTGCTTTTGACAGTCAGGACATATTGGCAATCGGAGACTGCAGATGCTGCGTCGTATAAGGTTTTCTTGCGTACCCGGATAACCGGATTGGTCGTCACATATGCCTGCTCAATGCCGTAATGTGGATATGTGTTTAGCTGATCTGGCAGTTTATGAAATAAAAATTTACGTTCGATTTCCATATTTTGTTCCTCCGTGTCTGGAATATCTTGAAGATTTTCCCAAACTATTATATACTACATGTAATTATGGGATGGAATTGTAACATTTGCTGGATACAAATTCGTAAAACCATAACCAATCAATAATTCCTTGTAAATTATAATGTATTTTATAATAGAAGGAAAGTGGAATTTTAGAATATGAATATACATGTTTGCGGGTCGGAAATCAACCGGTTTCATGATGCGCAGGGCAAGGAGGATGCATATGAGTAAAGTAAATGTATATCTTGCAGATGGTTTTGAAGAGGTCGAAGGGCTGACCGTCGTAGATCTGCTGCGGCGCGCAGGCATCGAGACAGATATGGTATCCATTATGGGACGGAAGGAAATTACCGGTGCACGGAAGATTCCCGTGCTGGCAGATAAGCTCTTTGAAGAGCAGGACGATCCGGATGTGATCGTGCTTCCGGGCGGTATGCCGGGAACCCTGCACTTAAAGGCGCATGAAGGTCTGGCAGATCTGATCCGACAAGCAGACAAGGAAGGAAAATTGCTTGCAGCAATCTGTGCAGCACCAACCATCTATGGAGAGATGGGACTTCTCGAAGGAAAGAATGCAACCTGCTATCCGGGCATGGAGGACAAGCTGCTTGGTGCAAACTGGCAGGAGCAGCCGGTCGTTGTCGACGGAAACTTCGTGACAAGCCGGGGCGTTGGGACAGCGATTGCATTTGCACTCACATTGGTTACAATCCTGAAGGATGAAGAAACAGCGAAGTCTTTGGCGAATAGTATAGTTTATAAATGGTAATTCCAATCGGGAGGACGTTATGTACAGATTAACGATAAAGGATATATTGGAAGCAACAGGCGGCGTATTGCTGTGTGGCGATGAAAATACAGAGATCAAAGATGTCTGCATCAATTCCAAGGAGATCAAGCCGGGCGATTTGTTTGTCCCGATCATCGGGGAGCGGGTCGATGCGCATCGTTTTATCGAGAGCGCACTTCACACAGGTGCGGCAACCCTGACATCACAGCATACCGATATTGTTGTATCGGAGAAGCCGTTTGTCTACGTGAGTGATACAGAAAAGGCATTGCAGGATATCGGCGCTTATGTGCGCAGGAAGTTTAAGAAGCCGGTTATCGGTGTGACCGGAAGTGTTGGAAAGACGACAACGAGACAGATGATTGCAACCGTACTTTCGGGATGCTTAAATGTCTATCAGACCGAGGGCAATCTGAATTCCCAGATCGGTGTGCCGCTGACCCTTCGACGGATTGACGAGAACGCAGAGGCAGCCGTGCTTGAAATGGGTATCAGCGAACCGGGACAGATGGAGATTCTGTCTGACATGGTGAAGCCGGATATCTGTGTCGTGACGATGATCGGTGTTGCGCATATCGAATTTATGAAGACGCGTGAGAATATCCGCAAAGAGAAGTTGTCGATTATCAATCATATGAGCCCGGATGGTGTGCTGTTCCTAAATGGCGATGATGCACTGCTTGCAGAAGTGAAAGGTGATACTGGCGTCCGTACATTTACATACGGCACTGGTGCGGACTGCGATTACCGGGCAGAGAATCTGCATATGGAAGATTACCAGTATGTATATGATTTCGTGCATGGAGACACGCGTGTGCATGTGCGGCTCAACGCACTTGGCAAGCACAATGTCGGAAATTCACTGGTCGGTCTTGCGATTGCGGATTATATGGGATTGGATCTGGAGAGGGCAGCAGCCGGACTTTCCGAGTTCAAGGGGCTTCGTCAGAAGCTGATCCGTGTTCCGGGTAAATATACGATTATCGATGATACTTATAATGCAAGTCCGGATTCCATGAAGGCAAGTCTGGATGTGCTGGAGGACCTGGAAACAACCGGTAAGAAAATCGCGGTGCTTGGCGATATGTTCGAGCTTGGTGAAAATGCAGAGCAGTATCATTATGAAGTCGGAAAATACGTGGCGACGAAGAAAATCGATGAGCTGGTCGTAGTCGGGGATCTGGCACAGCATATCATGCAGGGCGTACAGGACAGTAATTCTGATATCAACTGTTACAGCTTCAAGGACAACGGCGAGGTTGCTTTGTATCTGCTTTCTGTGATGCAGCCGGAAGATATCGTGCTGATCAAAGGCTCGAATGGTATGCATCTGGATGAAGTTGTAAATAATATGCTTGGATAATAAGATACATGAATTGTGACAGTGGCATGGCGATGAAATAATTTGTGTATCCGATGAGGTTCTATGGATGCATAGGACCTCATTTTTAATGTGGTAAGCAATGGAAATGCTTGTACATATGTTGATGTGTGAAATCATGGGACTATATATAGATAAGAGCGTGCGTATTGTGCGGCTACACTTGCACGAGCCAGTGGAATGTGAAAACACATATGAAATAATCCGGCGGCATGATAGGATGTAATTGTGAAAAATCTGTAAATTATGAAAATACAGGTTGACAGTCAGAATATGGTGTGCTATATTAACAATAACAAAAATGATAATCATTACTGATTTAAAAAATGTGGATCAATCAGTTCTTGCAAGTATCATTTTGTATAATTGCAGATATTATAGCAAAGTATATCATGTGTATAAACATGTGGAAGAATGAAAGGAGATTTATTATGAAATTTGTATGTACAGTATGTGGATATGTTTATGAAGGTGACGCAGCTCCGGCAGAGTGCCCAATCTGCCATGCTGGCGCAGATAAGTTCAAGAAAGTAGAAGACGGAGCGATGACACTGGCTGCAGAGCATGAGTTTGGCGTATATGCTTCTACTGTTAAGAACAACCCGGAAATCAGCGACGAGGATAAGAAGTTTATCTTCGATCAGCTTAAAGCAAACTTCAATGGTGAGTGCTCAGAGGTTGGTATGTACCTTTGCATGGCAAGAATCGCACATCGTGAAGGCTATCCGGAGATCGGTCTCTACTGGGAGAAGGCAGCTTACGAAGAAGCAGAGCATGCAGCAAAGTTTGCTGAGATGTTAGGTGAGGACTTAGAGCCAAACATGACAAGCTCTACCAAGAAGAATCTTGCTTGGAGAGTTGACTGCGAATATGGCGCAACAGCAGGAAAGGTTGACCTTGCAAAATGTGCAAAGAAGAATAATCTGGATGCAATCCATGACACGGTTCATGAGATGGCAAGAGACGAGGCAAGACATGGCAGAGCATTAGAAGGATTACTTAAGAGGTACTTTGGTTAAGCTACAAGCCATGCAAAACAGTAAAAATAACGCTCCGCAAGTATACTTGCAGGGGCGTTTATTTTTGCTGTTTTATACGGCGCCAGCCGTCCATGAAACAGCCCGAAGGGCTGTGAATGGAGCATGGCTTGTAAGTAGCCATATATGCCATACTTAACCATATTGGGGGAAATTTTGCTGTTTTGAAAAACCTACCCAATTCCAATCAGAAAAATAAACTGCAATTGGGTGAAAAATGAAAAATAAGAAAAATCTCCCCAAGCATTTAGGCAAATATATGAAAAATGATTGGGTAAAATTTTCAAATAAGAGATTTTTCCCCAACGGCAACCGGAAACGACAAAACTGCTTGGGAAAAAAATAATGGATTTGAAAAAATCCCCCAATAGCATAACGAAAAACTGCGTGACGACAATCATCATGTATGTGATTGAAGAGAAAATAACAGAAGTATTAGAGAGAAATATCGGAAGTTGACGGAGTTGGAGAAAATCATCGGATTGTCAAACGGAAAAAGATGCGATAGAATATAGGACAATTTATTGAACCGAACGAGATCGGATGCAGATTGAGGAGACAGACGAAACAATGAGATTCCTTCAGAAACAATATAATAAAAAATGGATGCTTCCGTTGCTGACTTTTGTAGTCGGATGTTTGATTTTGACAGCATTTATACATCATTCTTATGATACAAACCGAAAACAGGTGCGGATGATTACGGAGCTGAATGCAAGCACCTATGCGGAACGACTACGCGACGATATGAACCGCGGAGTTGCTATTGCCGATGCACTGAAAGCGATCATAATCAGCGGGAATGGGACAATTGACAATTTTGAAAAGGTATCTGAGAATCTGATGTCAGATTTTGTTCAAAGCATACAAATTGCACCGGATGGGGTTGTCACAGAGATTTACCCGGCGGAAGGAAATGAGGCAGGAAAGATAGACCTGCTTCATGATGAAAAACGTGGGGAAATCTGCCGCTATGGAAGAGATAACAATTGTGTAACGATGCAGGGACCATTTGATTTAAAGCAGGGAGGTCGTGGAATTGCAGTTCGCTATCCTGTCTATCTTGAGGCGGCGGATGGGAATCCTGTATTCTGGGGATTTACCATAGTGATTATCCGGGTTCCGGAAATTTTTGAAGAGTCGGTGCAGGCTCTTATGGAGTTTGGGTATGATTACTGCCTGACCAAGACGGTTTCTCCGCTTTCGGAAGAACGTGAGAGATTATCCTTCTCGAAAGAAGATTTGACAAATCCGGTTACATATACGTTTGAATTCGGCGGCTGTACATTTAATCTGGCAGTCACGCCAAAAGATGGATGGAAGCAAGGGAGGAAGATACTTCCGAATCTGGTTCTTGGATTCTTCATTGTATTATTTTTGACGGGATTGGTGATTGTCATTCTTGTAATCGAATTCCATCGGGAGGTATTAAAGAAGATAGCAATCACGGATCCACTAACCGGACTTTTGAACAGGGATGGGTTTGATGAACAAATCAAAAGTGCAATACAGGATACCCCGGATGCGCATTGCGTGGGAATTCAGACAGACATTGATGACTTCAAATTTATCAATGATATGTATGGACACGAAGCAGGTGATACCGCGCTTCGGATACTTGCGCAGAGTATGCGGAATGCTTTTGAAAAGGATGCGATTCTATGCAGAAATGGTGGCGATGAATTCTCGGCGGTTCTGATAGGAATGACGGAGGCAGAAGCGAAGGAAAAAATCGAGAAATTCACTATGCAGCCTAGATATATCACACAGAATGGAGAGAAACGTCCATTTTATATTTCGCTTGGGTATGCAGAATATCCGAAGGATTGTGATGATGTATCGGAATTAATCCGCTGTGCGGATATGGCACTTTATGCGGTGAAATTACACGGAAAGCATAGCTGCTGTGCGTATGAGGGTAACTACAAAGTGCAGAATAGAAGCCAGTTGGGATTTGCACTTCAGGATGTGTCAAGAAATCTGCCGGGGGCATTTCTGATATACATTGCGGATAAAACGAATGACCGCATCTTATTTGCGAATCAGGAGTTGATAGAATTTGCGGGATGTAAGGATTTTGATGAGTTTCTTGCATATACGGATCAACGATTCCGGAATCTGATTCATCCGGAGGAGCAGGATGCGGTTGAGACGAGCATCTGGAAGCAGATTGACTCGGAGAAAAGTGGAAACAATGACTATGTCAAATTCCGTTTTGCGAAAAAAGACGGAACGTATCGGCCGGTATTCGATCATGGAAGAATCGTGAAGAGCCGGTATTATGGAAATGTATTTTATGTGTTGATTATGGATTGTGCTCTGATTGATTCATATTATGACAAAATGTGATTGGCAGTGCCCATACATTTCAATAAGCAAAATAGAAAAGAGGCAACAACATGGGTAAAAAAGAAGAGAAAACAAATGTGATGCGTCTGCTCGATCAGGCGAAAATCGAATACAAGCATTACTGCTATGCAGGCACGGATGCGGTCGGCGGCATGGAGGTTGTCGAGGTACTGCACCAGGATCCGGATCAGGCATTTAAGACACTGGTCACAGTCGGCAAATCCGGCGAACACTATGTGTTTGTGATTCCGGTCAATCAGGAGCTTGATTTGAAGAAAGCGGCAGAGGCTGCCGGCGAGAAATCCATCGCGATGATTAAGTCCAAGGAATTGCTGCCGTTAACCGGCTATATTCATGGCGGATGTTCACCACTTGGAATGAAGAAGCAGTTCCGTACATTCTTCCATCAGACCGCCAATGGTTTTGAGACAATTATGTTCTCGGCAGGAAAGATCGGCTATCAGGTGGAGGTAAGTCCGGAAGCACTCCGGAAGATCCTGAAATATGAGACCTGTGATCTCGTAAAGGAATAAAAAAATCGTATAAATCCCTTTACATTTGCCGATAATTAGCTTATAATCGAGACAATTATAGGGAAAAAGCGTTGAAGGAGACTGCCGACAACAGGACATGACAGGGAATATGGTCACCGACTGAGAGCCATAACATGACACCATGTCTGGTGGAACACTACCGGAGCTGATAAGCTGAAGCCTACGTGGAGCTACATCCTAAGAGGTCTAGGTTTATCCGAAACATTCACGTTACGAATGAAGAGAGGAATCCGTCTTATATATATTTATTACAGATGGTTTCAATGCGGGTGGTACCGCGGATGTAACACATGTACATTCGTCCCGAGGTCAAAGCACATTTGACTTCGGGATTTTTTAATGCAGAAAAGGAGATAGGAAAATGCAGGCAAACATTTACAGAGACATGACAATGGCGCAAGTATCAGAAGACCTTGTCGGAAAAGAAATCAGACTCGCCGGATGGGTAGAGAACATCCGTGACCACGGTGGCGTATCCTTCGTAGATTTACGGGACATGTATGGCGTAATGCAGGTTGTTATGCGCGATACAACGTTGCTCGATGGAATTACCAAGGAGCAGTGTATCTCCGTAGCGGGACTGGTACAGCATCGTGACGAGGAGACATACAATCCGAAGATTCCAACCGGAACAATCGAGCTGGAAGCACATGAGGTAGATATCTTAGGAAAGGTGTACAAGCAGCTTCCGTTTGAGGTGACAACCTCCAAGGAAGTCCGTGAGGATGTCCGTCTGAAATATCGGTACTTAGACCTTCGTAACCGCAAGGTAAAGGAGAACATGATCTTCCGTTCCAACGTCATCTCATTCCTGCGTCAGAAGATGACAGAGATGGGATTCATGGAGATTCAGACACCAATCCTTTGTGCATCTTCTCCGGAGGGCGCACGTGATTATATCGTACCATCCAGAAGATACAAGGGTAAGTTCTATGCACTCCCACAGGCACCACAGCAGTACAAGCAGCTTTTGATGGTGTCCGGATTTGATAAATATTTCCAGATTGCACCTTGCTTCCGTGATGAGGATGCAAGAGCCGACCGCTCCCCAGGTGAGTTCTATCAGCTCGACTTCGAGATGAGCTTTGCAACACAGGAAGACGTATTCAAGGTTGGCGAGGAAGTGCTTACCGCAGCATTTAAGAAATTCGCTCCGAAGGGATACACCGTTACAGAAGCACCATACCCAATCATCAGCTACAAGGAAGCAATGCTGAAATATGGTACAGATAAGCCGGATCTTCGCAATCCACTTGAGATCATCGATGTGACAGAGTTCTTCCAGAGATGTACATTTGCACCATTCCACGGCAAGACCGTTCGTGCGATTGCAGTACAGAAGAAGCTTTCCAAGGGACAGCACGAGAAGATGCTGAAGTTCGCACAGTCTATCGGTATGGGCGGACTCGGATATCTCGAAGTATTGGAAGATGGTTCTTACAAGGGACCAATCGACAAGTTTATTCCGGATGATATGAAGCAGGAGCTCAAAGATCTCGCAGGCTTGAAGGAACTTGATACGATTTTCTTCATCGCCGATACAGAGAAGCAGGCAGCTCTCTTTGCAGGACAGATTCGTACCGAGCTTGGTAACCGTCTTGATCTGCTTGAGAAGAATGCATATCGTTTCTGCTACATTAACGACTTCCCGATGTTTGAGTACAATGTGGAAGAGAAGAAGATTGGATTTACACACAACCCATTCTCTATGCCACAGGGCGGCTTAGAGGCATTAAATGAGAAAGACCCACTGGAGATTCTTGCATACCAGTACGATATCGTATGTAATGGCGTGGAGCTTTCATCCGGTGCCGTTCGTAATCATGACATGCAGATTATGGAGAAGGCATTTGAGATTGCCGGCTATGATAAGAGTGTTCTGGAGGAGAAGTTTGGAGCACTTTACAATGCATTCCAGTTTGGAGCACCACCACATGCAGGTATGGCTCCGGGTGTCGACCGTATGATCATGCTGCTTCGTAACGAGGAGAATATCCGCGAGGTTATCCCATTCCCTATGAGCGGAACCGCACAGGATCTCATGTGTGGCGCACCAAACGAAGTCACAGAGCAGCAGCTTCGTGAAGTTCATATCAAAGTACGCCAGTAGTATTTTTCAGCAAAGAGAAGGCAATTGTGATTTCATATGAATTGCTTGCGTTAACATGAATGATATGTTTGCGGAAACAATAATAGGTTTATTGATTATTTTCGCAAACTATAATATGTAGATTCGCAAGCATTATAGGAGGAAAAATATGACGATTACAGATGAAACAATTGATTATGTAGGTATTCTGGCGAAGCTCGAGCTTTCCGATGAGGAAAAGGAGCAGGCGAAGCAGGATATGTCGAATATGCTGGAATACGTCAGCAAATTAAATGAGCTCGATACCGATTCCGTGGAACCGATGAGCCATGCGTTTCCGGTCAGCAACGTATTCCGTGAGGATGTTGTGACAAATGGGGATGACAGAGACAATCTTCTGGCAAATGCACCAGAGCAAAAAGATGGCTGTTATAAAGTGCCGAAGACATTTGACTAAGGAGGGCGGTATAGATGAGAAAAGATTTAATGAAATTAACCGCCGTTGAACTCGGCAAGAAAATTAAAGACAAAGAAGTGACCGTCGTAGAGGCAACGAAGGCGTGTCTGGAGCGAATCAAAGCACTCGACGAGACATACAACTGTTTCGTCACTGTGGATGAGGCAGGCGCACTGGCACAGGCGGAAGCGGTTCAGGCAAAGATTGACAGTGGAGAGCTTACCGGACCGCTGGCTGGTGTTCCGGTTGCCATCAAGGATAACATGTGTATCAATGGCATGCTTACAAGCTGTTCTTCCAAGATTCTGAGTAATTTCGTTCCGACGTATACAGCAACTGCCGTTGAAAAACTGCAGGAGGCAGGTGCGGTTATCATCGGAAAGACAAACATGGATGAGTTCGCTATGGGTAGTACAACGGAGACTTCTTATTATGGTGTGACAAGAAATCCGTGGGATACAGACAAGGTACCGGGCGGTTCTTCCGGTGGTTCGGCAGCAGCCGTTGCAGCAGAGGAAATTCCATATGCACTTGGTTCCGATACAGGTGGAAGTATCCGTCAGCCGGCCGCATTTTGCGGTGTGACAGGTATCAAGCCGACATACGGAAGAGTGTCCCGTTATGGTTTGATCGCGTATGGTTCATCGCTTGATCAGATTGGACCACTCGCCAAGGATGTAACAGACTGTGCAACGATCCTTGAAGCAATCTGTAAGCATGATGACAAGGATTCCACTTCCTACGCACAGGCAGAGGATGATTTCACATCGGCATTAGTGGACGATGTAAAGGGTATGAAGATCGGTATTCCAAGAGATTATTTCGCAGAGGGTATCGATGAGGATGTCAAGACTGCCGTGCTTGCAGCCGCAAAGAAGCTTGAAGAAAAGGGCGCGATCGTGGAAGAGTTCGACCTTGGTATGGTAGAATATGCGATTCCTGCTTATTATATCATTGCATCCGCGGAGGCATCTTCGAACTTAGAGCGTTTCGATGGTGTCAAATATGGTTACCGTACCGCAGAGTACCGTGACCTTCACAATATGTATAAGAAGACCCGTTCCGAGGGCTTTGGTGCAGAGGTAAAGCGTCGTATCATGCTTGGTTCCTTCGTCCTTAGCTCCGGTTATTACGATGCATATTATGTAAAGGCACTGAAGACAAAGGCGCTGATCAAGAAAGCCTTTGACGATGCATTTGCAAAATACGATGTGATCTTAGGACCGGTTGCACCAACGACGGCATTGAAGATGGGCGAATCTTTAAGTGATCCGATCAAGATGTATCTGGGAGATATTTATACAGTATCTGTAAATCTTGCCGGTCTGCCGGGTATTTCCCTTCCATGCGGACAGGATAAGGATGGTATGCCGGTTGGCATGCAGCTGCTCGGACAGACATTTGACGAGAAATCAATCATCCGCGCAGCGTATGCATTTGAATGTACAAAGACTTATAAGCGTCCGGATGCTCTAGGAACCGTGGAAGCAGAAAGGGGGCTTGCATAATGAGTAAAACATATGAGACAGTCATCGGCCTGGAGGTTCACGTAGAGCTTGCCACGAAGACGAAGATTTTCTGTGGATGTTCGACTGCATTTGGCGGTGCACCGAATACACATACCTGTCCGGTTTGTACCGGTATGCCGGGATCCCTTCCAGTGCTCAATAAGGCGGTAGTTGAGAAAGCAGTTGCGGTTGGTCTTGCAACGAACTGTACAATCACACAGAACTGTAAGTTTGACCGTAAGAATTATTTCTATCCGGATAACCCGCAGAACTACCAGATTTCGCAGCTTTATTATCCGATCTGCCGGAATGGTAAGGTAGAGATCGAGGTTGACGGGAATAAGAAATATGTCCGTATTCATGAGATTCATATGGAGGAGGATGCAGGTAAGCTGGTACATGATCCGTATACAGACAGCTCGCTGGTTGATTACAATCGTTCGGGCGTGCCTCTGATTGAGATTGTATCCGAGCCGGATATGCGTTCCGCAGAGGAAGTCATTGCTTATCTTGAGAAATTAAGACTGATCATCCAGTACCTTGGTGCTTCGGATTGCAAGCTGAACGAAGGGTCCATGCGTGCCGATGTCAACCTGTCTGTCCGTGAAGTCGGTGCAGAGAAGTTCGGTACAAGAACCGAGATGAAGAACCTGAATTCCTTCAAGGCGATTGCGAGAGCCATCGAGAACGAGAAGGAGCGTCAGATTGATCTGATTGAATCCGGTGAGAAGGTCATCCAGGAGACAAGAAGATGGGATGATACAAAGGAATATTCCTATGCAATGCGTTCGAAAGAGGATGCACAGGATTACCGTTACTTCCCGGATCCGGATCTGGTTCCGGTTATGATCAGCGATGAATGGATGGAAGAGATTCGCAGCCGCCAGCCGGAGCTGCGTGACGAGAAGCGCATCCGTTACAAGGAAGAGTATGATATTCCGGATTATGATATTGACATTCTGACGAACTCCAAGAAGCTTGCAGATATCTTCGAGGAGGCGATTGCGCTTGGAGCAGCACCAAAGAAGGTATCGAACTGGCTGATGGTTGAGACAATGCGTCTGATGAAGGAAGCATCCATCGATGCCGATGACTTAAAATTCTCAGCAAAGAACCTTGCAGCTATCATCAAGATGGTCGATGACAAAGTCATCAATGGTACGGTTGCAAAGGAAGTGTTCGAGAAGGTATTTGCAGAGGATATCGATCCGGAAGCTTATGTCGAGGAACACGGCCTGAAGACTGTCAATGATGAGGGCGCGCTTCGTACTGTCATCTTAGATGTCATCGAGAAGAATCCGAAGTCTGTCGCAGATTTCAAGGGCGGTAAGGAGAAAGCAATCGGTGCACTTGTTGGACAGACGATGAAGGCAATGCAGGGTAAGGCAGATCCATCCGAGGTTAACCGTATTCTGCGCGAAGAATTAAGTAAATAATTTTTAATCTACGGAGTTGACTTAGGTACGAACTCCTAGATGCAAAGAAGTCCACCTCAAAAAATTCACGTTACAATTTTTGTGAGGTGGACTTTTTGCATCCCGGAGTTCTGGTAAAGGAAAAACGGAAAGCAAAAAAATTTATGAAAATATTCTTCGCATAAAACGGTTCGCCTTGTGTAATACAAGAAATTATAATAAAATTAAAGCATAAAGGTAAGCACTACGGAGAAGTAATATCTATATTTGAATAGATATTATTCGCTTAGTTTAGTCTGTAAATTAGGAGGCAAATATTTTGTATATGTATATCTGCGCCATATTTTGAAATATAAATATGTTTGTAACTTAGAAGTACTTGATGTTCTGTGAGCAAACAGCAATGTTTGAACACGATGTTCAAACAAGCCGCCGCTGAGCCATGGACGGCGAGCGGAGGGCGCATATGAACGAAGTTCATATTCAGGATGCGCCCGACAACCTGCCGCCGAACAACGTGAGGGGGCAATACCCATGCGGCGGTTGCGTCCATTATCAAAACTTATATCAGAACATCTTTAGTACTTCTTAGTTTCAATACATCCTATATTATACAAATCTGATATGTAATATACGTACGATTTTTATTATATTAATTCGCAATTCTCCTAATTTTCAGCCCTTGCTTTCTTCGTGAACAGTTTCTTCAGACAACTAAATGCAACCAGCACACCAAGTACCATCAGCAGGATTGCGACGATAAACTGCAGTCCATCGACGAGCATTGTTGCATTTCCGCCGGCGATGTTCTTTACAAGTGCGATTGTCTTCTGTACCAATGCAGTAAATGTTACGGCAAGCATGATGAACATTGGTGCGTACAGTGTCCAGCCGGTTCTTCCGGTTGTCTTCAAGAATACTGCAAGCGCAATCAATACAAGCGCTGCAAGCAACTGGTTTGCAGAACCAAACAAAGGCCATACATTAGTATATCCACCAAGTGTCAGTAAATATCCAAAGAATAATGTTACCACAGTTGCGAAATATTTGTTAGTCAAAATTTTCTGCCATACAGGCATCTTGGATGTATCGGTTGTATCGCCGAGGAACAGCTCCTGGAAAGACATACGACCGATACGCGCAACGGAATCAAGCGATGTCAGTGCAAGTGCAGATACACACATTGTCATAAATACAGTTGCGAGCTGAACCGGCAGACCAAGCTTCTCCAGGAATCCTGCAACACCACTGGAGAAGATTGCAAATGGTGTTCCCTCCGGCTTCGTACCATTGACTGCAACAGCACCAACAACAACCAACGCGATGATACCAAGCAAGGACTCTACAATCATGGCACCATAACCAACCATCGGCATATCCTTCTCGTTCCGGATCGTCTTTGATGATGTACCGGAAGATACCAGACTGTGGAATCCGGAAACGGCACCACAGGCAATCGTGACAAACAATGTTGGGAACAGATAATTTCCACCGACATTAAATCCGTTATATGCATTGAGCTGCATCGTTGGATGTGCTACGACAACACCGACAACCGCACCGATGATCATGCCAAGCAGCATGAATGTCGTCATGTAATCACGTGGCTGCATCAGTAACCACATTGGCATAACCGATGCAAGGAACAGATATGCCATAACAATGTAGATCCATGCACTCTTTGTAGCATACCATGGAAAATGCATACCAAGCGCAAACATACCTACCAAAAGTGCGATTGCAATGACAGCTCTGACGCCCTCATTCATATTCTTTACATGTTTCTGAATTACACCAAATACAATTGCTGCTACGATAAACAACATAGAGATAGAAGCGGCGGATGCATTTGCGTAGCTTGTCTCCTTCGCCATATCTGCAACACCCTTACCAACAAAGGTTCCGGCTACCATATCCGTAAATGCTGCGATAACAAGCAATGTGAACAACCAGCAAAACAGCATAAAAAGCTTTCTTCCTGCCTTACCGATATACTTCTCGATGATCATACCCATCGATTTTCCTTCGTTCTTCACAGATGCATACAAAGCACCGAAATCCTGTACGGCTCCGAAGAACAATCCACCGATCAACAGCCAGAGCAATACCGGCACCCAGCCGAATACAGATGCAAGGATTGGTCCGGTTACAGGGCCTGCACCTGCAATGGATGAAAACTGATGTGAAAATACCGTGAATTTGGATGATGGAACATAGTCTTCTCCATCCTCGTACTTCACTGCCGGAGTTTCAGCTTTCGGATCAAGTCCCCATTTCTTTGCAAGCCATCTGCCATAGAAAAGATAGCCCGCGAACAACACTACAATTCCGATTAAAACAATTACTAAACCATTCATACTTCCTCACCCGCCACGCGGCGGCTCCCTTCTGAATATTTTTGTTACAAAGAGTAAACACATAAAAAACCTCCGTCTTATATAAAGACGAAGGTTTAAACTTCCGCGTTACCACTTTATTTGCCGCATATGCGACCACTCATTCTTATCTTACAGACCGCATATCGATATATTTGCATCTTTTGCATCATCTCAACATGTCATCTGTGAAATAAGCTTCTATGTAACGGTAGAAAACCGGTGACACCTAATGTCCTTCTAGGAATTCAGTGCACTGCTCGCAGAGGATAATTCCCGAAATCCTACACTGTCTCACACCAGCCGACAGCTCTCTGAAGTATTTCCTTTCGAAAACCTTGTTCTGTTCTCAGCATTTGCTCTTTGTTTACCGACATACTAGTCCTATTAAAAACGAATGTCAAGTACTTTTTTGAATTTTTTTCGCAATCAAAACTTCATTTATGCTTTGATTTATGAAGCAACCATTTATACCACGCCGAATGCTAATCCAACTGCGTGCACCAGAAATGCAACAACCCATGCGATGAGACACTGCACAATAACCGTGATCACAGCCGCTTTCGTGCCGCCCATCTCCCGTTTCACTGTAGCAATCGCAGCCACACATGGTGTATAAAGCAGCGTAAAGATCAGGAATACCATTGCCGTAAACGGAGTAAATAACGTTGCCACGCTCGTCACATCACCACCGAGCAGAACCGTAAGCGTTGATACCACGCTCTCTTTTGCGGTAAATCCTGTAATCAGCGCCGTTGATACTCTCCAGTCACCGAATCCAAGCGGCTTGAAGATTGGAGCAATCAGGCTTCCGATCAATGCAAGCATACTCTGGTCTGCAGATGCAGCCACATTAAACCGCAGATCGAAGGTCTGCAGGAACCAGATAATGATTGAGGCAAGGAAGATAATCGTAAATGCTTTCTGGATAAATCCCTTTGCTTTCTCCCAGATCAGGTGCAACACGCTTTTGGCAGATGGCAGCCGGTAGTTCGGCAATTCCATGACGAAAGGAACCGGCTCACCCTTGAATTTCGTTACCTTCAGAATCAGTGCGTAGATCACTGCACACACGATTCCAATCAGATAGAGTCCGACCATCGCAAACACACGATACTGCCGCTGCACAAATGCACTGATCATAAGTGTGTAGATTGGAAGCTTCGCACTACAGCTCATAAACGGTGTCAGCAGGATCGTCATCTTCCGGTCACGTTCACTTGAGAGTGTCCGTGTCGCCATGATTGCAGGCACAGAGCATCCAAATCCAATCAGCATCGGCACGAAGCTTCTGCCCGATAATCCGATCTTACGAAGCGGTTTATCCATGACAAATGCAACCCGCGCCATATAGCCCGTATCCTCCAGAATCGACAGGAAGAAAAACAGGATCACGATCGTAGGAAGAAAACTGATGACGCTTCCGACGCCCTGACAGATACCATCCACCACAAGTGAACGTACCACCGGATTAATCTGCGCAACGATAAGTCCCTTGTCGATCCATCCAATGACCGCATCAACGCCAAGCGCCATCACATCGGACAACCACGCACCAAGCAGGCTGAAGGTCATGGCAAAAACAATCGCCATAATCCCGATGAAGCACGGAATCGCTGTGTATTTTCCTGTCAGAAGCTTATCTATCTTTACGCTTCTCCGGTGTTCTTTACTCTCATGCGGACGCACAACCGTCTTCTCGCACAATCTCCCGATAAACTGAAACCGCATATCGGCGATTGCCGCTTCCCGGTCAAGCCCGGTTTCCTTCTCCATGACCGACACGATCTGCTCAAATGCTTCCTTCTTATCTTCTGCAAGCTGCAGTGCATCCTCGATCGGTGTATCCTTCTCAATCAGCTTTGTTGCAGCAAACCGCACAGGAAGATCGGCTTCCTTCGCATCATTTTCAATCATATGCGCAACCGCATGGATACAGCGATGCACCGCTCCAACCGGATCTTTGTCATCCTTACTGTCCGGGCAGAAATCAATTCTTCCCGGCGGTTCATGGTATCTTGCCACATGCATGGCATGGCTTACCAGTTCGTCGATACCTTCATTCTTCGCAGCCGAGATTGGCACCACCGGAATTCCAAGTATCTGCTCGAGCTCATTGACACGGATCGTACCACCGTTCGCCCGTACCTCATCCATCATATTCAGTGCAAGCACCATCGGGATTCCAAGCTCCATCAGCTGCATCGTCAGACACAGATTCCGTTCTAAGTTCGACGCATCCACAATATTGATAATGCCGCTTGGCTTACCTTCAATCAGGAATTCCCGCGTCACAATCTCCTCGCTTGAATACGGGGAAAGCGAATATATACCAGGCAGATCTGTCACTGTTGCCTCCGGATGATTCCGGATCGTACCATCCTTCCGGTCAACCGTCACACCGGGGAAATTCCCGACATGCTGATTGGCGCCGGTCAGCTGGTTAAACAGTGTCGTCTTGCCACAGTTCTGATTGCCGGCAAGCGCAAATGTCAGCTTACCGCCCTTCGGAACAGCCGTCTTCTCGTCATGTACATGAGTGGGATCCGCCTGTCCTAACTCACCAACTCCCGGGTGTTCAATCGACTCATAACGCACATTCTGTTTTGGCGCCTCCGCTTCCTTTTCATGCACATGATCCACATCTATTTTCTGTGCCTCACTCAAGCGCAGCGTAAGCTCATATCCGCGCACCTTCATCTGTACCGGGTCACCCATCGGTGCAATCTTCTGCAGAGTGACTTCCGTTCCCGGCGTCAGTCCCATATCCAGAAGATGATGCCGCAAGGCACCTTCTCCGCCGACCGCCGTGATATAAGCACTCTGCCCCGGCTGTAATTCATCCATTGTCATCTATCATCATCTCCATCTCAAACATCTCTTATATTTCTACATATTTTACAATCCAAATTACATAATACAACTGAATAACCATCAACGCAAACATTATTACAGGCAGAACAAAAAATAATACAGCATCCGACCGGTCAGTTCCATTGCATTCATCGTTTTTTCCATGTATAATAATGCAAAATATTACAAAATAAGTGGGGGGGGGGTGTACATTATGGATTCAAAACTATCCGATTCACAGATTGTATCGAAGATTTCCGGCAAGCAGCGGATGAGTAAATTTCTGAACTTTATTCATCCACTTCTATTTATTGCCATGCCTGCAGCGATTTTCTGGGGCTTTGCAAATTGGGACAGAAATATAGGGAAAGGAATCTTCTTCATAATCCTTGGTCTTCTCTGTATCCCATTTCTGGTCGTACTCGGAAAGTCTGTAAATGCATTGGAACGGAAAATCAAATCTCTGACCGGTGAATACCTTGTCAAAGGCGTGCTTGCAGAGAAGGTACAGGTTGAAAAATACGCACCAAATGAGTATATCAACCCGGACTTCGTGAAAAACTGCAACATTCTTCCAAACTACGATCGTATCTCCGGCTCGGATTATGTATCCGGTACTTATCGCGGGGTTCCGTTTACCTTCTGCGATCTGCATCTGCAGTATAAGGATACCTACCGGGATAAAAACGGACGGAAAAGAACGCGTTACCACGCAAAGAAAATGGTTTTCTCTCCGGTATCGTCAGCGGTGCGGCAGAATTTCTCGGCATGAGCCAGAACAAAGTTGAGATGGAGAGCGATCCATTCAACCAGCAGTTCAAGGTAATCACTTCCGATGACGAGCTTGCCTTCTATATTCTCACGCCACAATTCATGGAACATATTGTTGCTGCAGATGAGAAGGTCGACGGCTACACGAAGATTGAATTTGAGAACAGCAGAGTCACGCTGGCACTAAATAACGGGAAAAATTCTTTCGAACTCACAAAGACACTTTGGAGCAAATCCCGTCTGGATGAAACCAGATTGCGGTTCCGCGATGAATTCCAGAATATCCTGAGCATCATCGATGAGATTCTGACGAAGGATAATTTATTTTAGACGAATCGAGGTATATTACATACTATGGCAAATCCAAATGATGAACAGCTTCTATCCCAGATCGCATCCAACCAGAAAAAACAGCGGGTTGGATTTATCCTGACTCCCATTTTATTTTTCATTGCCATGGGAATCATTATGGCCGGGATCTCGACGATCCAGTCGGGCAATACTGCACTTGGCATCTGCATCATTCTGGTCGGTATAGTTGCGTTCATCCTTTCCGCGAAATATCTTGAACATCTGAGCGATCAGAAGAATAAGATGAAGGAGCTGGTCGGACAATCCGTTGTCAGAGAAATCCTCGCAGAACGCATCGCGATTGAGCAGTACAATCCAAACCAGTATTTTAACAGAGACTTTCTCGAGCATTGCAGCATTCTTCCAAACTACGATCGTTCCAGTGGCTCCGACTATATCAGCGGAACTTATCGCGGTGTACCGATCACCTATTGTGACCTGCATCTCGAAGTTGAGCAGGAAAGCACCGACAGCGACGGCAACACAACCACTTCCTATTACACGGTGTTCCGCGGTCCCGTCATCAATCTGGCACTGCGCCAGCCGTTAAATGGTTATGTCCGCATCCGCGAGCGCAAGAATCCGCGCAAGGAGAAGGGATTTTTCTCCGGTATCATAAACGGTACAGCGGATCTGTTCAACATCGACCGAAACACGGTTGAGACAGAAAATGCACAATTCAACCAGCAGTTCAAGGTCGACACATCCGACCCACAGCTTGCATTTTATATTCTGACACCGCAGTTCATGGAACATATCGTGCAAGCGGATATGATTGTAAATGGCTACACGAATATCGAGTTTAATCAGGGAATCGTGACGCTCGCATTGAACAACGGAACTGATGCATTTGAGCTTGGCAAATATAAAAAGAACGACCATTTCCTTGATGAGGCACGTCAGCGGTTCCGCTATGAGCTTAATTCGATTCTGGGAATTGTTGACGAGATGTTGACGAAAGAGAGTCTATTTTAATTTAGAAATAAATGTTTCAGCCGGGACAACCGACTGGTAAACAAATTATATTACAATCCATTTTGCAGGAGGAATAACCACATGTTACATACGATCGAAAATGATTATTTAAAAGTCACGGTATCCGACCACGGTGCCGAGCTTACAAGCGTCTACGATAAGGCACAGGATTTCGAGCGGATCTGGTGCGCCGATCCAGCAGTCTGGAACCGTCATGCTCCGGTGCTGTTTCCATTTGTCGGAAAGGTGAAGGACGGTGCCTATCATTACAACGGAAATACATACGCCATGAAGACACAGCATGGATTTGCGCGCGATGCGGAATTTACCTGCATCGAGGAAACCACTGGTTCTATCACGCACAAGCTTGTGTATTCCGATGAGACACTGGAAATCTATCCATTTGAATTCGAACTGCTAATCACACACCGCTTCGATGCAGAAAATCCTCGTCTCCTGCACGTCACATGGGCAGTGAAAAATCTTGGTTCCGATGAAATGTTATATTCCATCGGCGGACATCCGGGATTCCAGATTGCACCGGGACATGCGCGGAGCGAATATTCCATCGCCCTGCCGGATGCAAATCCACGACACTATCTCCTGCTCGATGCAGCCGGTTCCGGACTTGCCGATACGAGCAAGAGTTATCCATTCAACGACGCCGGTAACGCCTACGTTCCTGTTACAGATACGTTGTTTGACAAGGACGCGCTTGTCTTCGAAGACGGACAACTTCCTAGCGTGGGACTCGTCGATGCGGACAAGAAGCCATTTGTCACACTTACCTGCACAGACTTCCCATACGTCGGAATCTGGTCAAAACCGGATGGTCCATACGTCTGCTTAGAGCCTTGGCTCGGTCGCACCGATAACATGGATTTCACCGGAGATCTGGCTGAGAAACCGGGCGAGCAGAAGCTTATCGCAAACGCCGAAGCCGTGCACACTTACACGATCGAGTTTCACAGTTCCATCTGAATCCGGCTGCCGCCTCTGCCTTTTGTGACGCGCAGCTTCTGTGGAATATCCATCAGTTCATCCCGGTGGCTGATGATGCCGACCAGCTTATTTTCTCCTGACATGCTGAGTAACGCATCCTTTGTCTCCTCCAGCGACTTCGAATCCAACGTACCAAAGCCCTCATCGACAAACAGTGCATCCATCTGGATACCGCCTCGATTTTCCGCAATTGTATCCGACAAGCCAAGCGCCAGAGATAACGATGCTTTAAAACTTTCGCCGCCTGACAGATTTCCAACCGGGCGGCGTTTTCCTGTGCTGATATCCAGCACCTCCAGATCCAGAAATGTATTGGTCTGTTTTCCAACTGCATTCGTCTGCCGGTACAACTGAAACTGGTTGTCACTCATCGGAAGCAGATGCCGGTTTGCAGCCTGAAGAATGCTGTCAAAGCCTGCTGCCTGAATATACTGCTCAAACGTAATCTTTCCGTTTCTTGTCTGCCCGGATACAAGCGTATACAACCGATAGCTCGTATCATTTTCCTTCTTTGCTTTCTCGTATGCCACCTGCTGTGCACGGATATTCTGTTGTTTCTCGCA
>OGHU01000715.1_pt1 | contig 22158 bp, 18 predicted proteins | sample 1571521 | NCBI WGS metagenome assembly OGHU01 (sample SAMEA2581963, study PRJEB24529) | metagenome | biome: Human gut stool | place: China | collected 2011 | reverse complement strand
CTGGCATTGAACATAGTGTGCAGGACTGCCTGTAGCTTATATTTGTCGTCCGTTCATCACCAACTAATATTCAATTAAACAACAATATTACTTACTTAGATAATTCCACGGATTAACCACCACTCCATTAAGTCTTACATCAAAATGAAGATGTACTCCATCTGAATTACCCGTTGTGCCCATAAGAGCTATTTTTTGCCCCTTTTTAACATATTCTCCAACTCCAACAAGAAGAGAAGAGGCATGAAGATATCTTGTATATAAGCCATCGCCATGATATAGCATAATATAGTTACCAGCTGATGAACTAAACTGTGATATCACAACTTTGCCATCTGCTGCTGCGTATATAGGATCTCCTGATACGCCTCTGTTGACAGCACCTATATCTATTCCCTGATGAGGAGATGTTCTGCCATCCATATCTCCATATGGTGATGTTATTCTTGTTGATACTGTTGGCCACTTAAAAGCGCCACCATCATACTTTGTGCTGCCACCATTGCTTCCACTATTGTTACTGCCACCATTATTGCTGTTATTATTTTTATTTGCTTCTTCTTCAGCCTTTATCTTTGCTTCTATGCTTGCAATCAGATTATCCTGGGCTTTAATATCAGCTTTTATCTTAGCCTGATAATCCTTTTGCTGCTGTGTATTTTTCTTTAACGAAGCCATTTCGTTCTTCTTTGTTGATTCAAGAAGCTCCAGTGATGACTTTTTATCTGTTAATTCTTCCTGCTTTACAACAAGCGTTTCCCTGTCCTGTTCAAGCTTTATTTTAGCAGCAGTTATAAAGTTTACCGTATCGTTGAACTTTTCAAGCATTTTTCTGTCATATTCAGAAATCTTTGTTATATACTCTGCCTTGTTAAGCATATCACCCATGCTTTCTGAGTTAAGCAGTAAAGCAAAATATGTTTCCTCATTGTGCTCATACATATATTGTATTCTCAGCTTCATTGAGTCGTACTGCTCATCAACATCCTCTTCAGCCTCAGCAAGTTTTTCTTCTGTGTCCGTTATCTCTGTTTCTATCTGTTCTATCTGACCATTCACCTCATCAAGTGAACTGTTAATTGCAGACATCTGTGAATCAAGCTGTGTCAGATATGTCTCTATATCGTTACTCTGTGACTTGAGTTCGTCCAGCTTCTTCTGTGTTTTATCATATTCACTCTGAAGATCACTTTTTTTATTATTAGCATTATCAAGATTCTGCTTATTGTCACCATATACATCATAATATCTGACAAAGCAGCCTGGAACGATTATTGTCAGAAGCAGCAACAGAGTAACCGCCTTTTTTACCAACGCTTTCCTCATACAACTCCTCCATAAAACATTATGTCATTCTTGTAAAATAGGACTTCTGCTAAAGCTTAACTTTGCATCAGTCCTATATTTTACACATATATAACACAACATAATGCTATCCCTATGCTTTTATAACACACTTTATATGCGTTAATACTGCATACTTACATTACTATAAATTATTGAATGTATAAGCTTTATACATTTGTATAAGCTTTATACATTTGTATAAGCTTTATACATTTGTACCGGCTTTATACATTTATACATTAGCATGTTTTCTTACAGCAAAGAAACTTCCTAATATACCAATACCGATACCAAGAAGGATTCCAACTGGAACCAATATCCTGAACACCTCATCTACTGGCATAAATGCAAGAATATTCTGAAGTATCGAGAATTTATTCATAACATAATTAATAACATTTTCATAGATAAATCTAAGTATCACAAGAGGTATGATAGAACCTATAATACCTATAGTTATACCTTCTACGAAGAATGGTGCATCAACGAATGCATCTGTTGCACCTATATACTTCATAATTGATATTTCTTCCTTACGGACTGTTATACCTATTACAATTGTATTTGTAATAAGGAATATAGATACCGCAAGAAGAATAATTATAATAGCTATTGCCACATAACTGACAAGTCTTGCTGCACTTGCAAGTCCGCTTGCTGTTGCCTCAGACCTGTTTACCTGTCTTATACCATCAAGATTCTCAAGGTATGTGACAAGTGTTGACTGGCTTGCCGCATCATTAAGATATATCTCATATGATGATGAATTAGCAAGAGGATTATCATCCTTAAAACCTTCTGCAAGCTGAGGATAATCCTTAAAATACTCTGATTTATAGTTCTCCCATGCTTCATCCGCTGATGTATAGTGGATACGTGACACTTCATTCCGCTGGCTTATAGTATCACCAAGCTTCTTAATCTCTGCATCTGTCAGTCCCTGATCAAAGAATACTGTTACACATACTTCATTCTCAGCCTTATGTATCATATACTGGAAATTTGTTACAAGCGAATAGAATAATCCAAAAAGGAATATACATGCCGCTATAGTTGCTATTGACGCAAGTGAGAACAATCTATTACGATAGATGTTCTTTAATCCGTCCTTAATATGATAAAATAACGATCTAATCTTCATAGAAATAACCACCTTTTTCCAAATCACTTATAATCTTACCCTGGCTCATAGTAATTGTTCTCTTCTTCATCTGCTGAACAATCTCCATATTATGAGTAACTACAAGCACTGTTGTTCCCTGCTTATTAACAGCATCAAGAATCTTCATGATTTCGTTGGAATTAGTGGGGTCAAGGTTACCTGTAGGCTCATCACATAAAAGAATAGATGGTCTGTTTATAAGTGCTCTTGCAATAGCAACTCTCTGCTGTTCACCACCTGATAACTCATTTGGATAAGACTTATACTTATCAAGAAGATTAACCATAGAGAGCATCTTTAAAACATTACTCTTGATTTTTTTAGTAGGTGCTTCTACAACCTTCTGTGCAAATGCTATATTCTCATATATATTTCTGTCTGGCAACAGACGGAAATCCTGAAATACAACACCTATATCTCTTCTAAGATATGGAAGCTTCTTTCTTGTAAGCTTATTTAGATATTTCTTGTTAACATATATTTTTCCTGATGTAGGATCAAGTTCCTTAAGAAGAAGCTTGATAAGCGTAGATTTACCCGAACCACTCTTACCTACTATGAATACGAATTCACCTTCCTGAATATGTAGATTAATTCCATTCAATGCAGGAACATCTGATCCAGATGAATACGTTTTCGTAACATCTTCCATAATTATCATTGTATATATTCCTCCAGACTGTATGTATAACTTTTCTATTTTATGATTTAAGTGTCAAATGTAAATTCTGACAATTACTAAATCAATAATTGCATATACTAATATGTATCTTTACTTTCCATATATTTCATATATTTAACAACCATAAGTGCAATCTTAAATGTTATTGCATCGTCAAATACTCTTAAATCCAGGCCTGTTGTCTTCTGAAGCTTATCAAGCCTATATACAAGAGTATTTCTATGAATGTATAACTGTCTTGATGTTTCCGATACATTAAGACTGTTATCAAAAAATTTATTAATAGTTGATAATGTTTCATCATCAAGATCATCAGGGGATTTACCGTCAAATATTTCCCTGATAAACATCTGACATAAAGGAAGTGGCAGCTGATATATAAGGCGGCCTATTCCAAGTCTGTTATAAGCAACAACATTCTTGTCACTGTAGAATATCTTTCCTACATCAAGTGCCATATTAGCTTCCTTATATGATCTTGATACCTCTCTTATATCATTAACTATAGTGCCATAAGCTATATGTGCTGAACTCATAGCTTCAGTATTAAGCATATCTATAACAACCTCTGCTGTCTTATCAAGATCCTCATATGTCTCATTCGGCTTAACTTCTCTGACAAGTATTATACTCTTTTCGTCAACAGCTGTTATGAAATCCCTGGTTCTTGAGGCAAATAATGTTCTTATTGTCTCAAGTGCATTAGTATCCTTCTCATGCTTTGTCTCGATTATATATACAACTCTTTTGACATCCGTTTCAATATGAAGCTTTTCAGCTCTTGTATACATATCAACTCTTAACAGATTATCAAGAAGAAGATTCTTTATAAAGTTATCCTTATCAAATCTTTCTTTATATGCAACAAGAAGATTCTGTATCTGGAATGCTGCAAGCTTACCTAACATGAAGACATCATCACTTGTTCCTTTTGCCAATATTATATATTCAAGATTACCATCTTCAACAACCTTGAAAAACTGGTATCCATTAACTACCTGACTATCTGCTGGTGAATCTATAAATACAAGTGCATCAGCTGTACATTCTGCAACACTATCAAATGTTTTTGCGACAACCTTACCCTCTGCATCAATAACACATAAATCAACTCGTGATATTTCTTTTAATCCATCGACAGTTGTCTGTAAAATCTGATTTGAAATCATATCATACTCCTATTCCTATACCTGCGATTTACTTAAAGCTACATCCAACACTTAAGTTTAAAACCCATCATTAATCTTTTACTGTCATATCACTTAATATTGTAAAAAAACTTTCTTAAGCTTATGCCCCTATATTTCTTAAGATTAACATCATATTCTTCTTAAGATTGGTTTAACTATAATTTGACACTTACTATAGTATTGTAAAGCAAAATCGCAAAAAAAAAAAGAGGAAATGTATAGAAATTATACACTTCCTCTAAATTTTATAAATTGATTATAATTAGAAACGGTAATTAGTGTGTAATTACATTCTCTGTTTCCTTATCAAATACATGAAGTCTTGTAACATCCATAGCAAATGTAACTTCATCACCAGGACGAGCTGTTGTTCTAGGATTAACCTTAGCTGTACATGTAACATCACCAATTTCATAGTGAAGGTTAACTTCAGCACCAAGTAATTCATATACTCTTATTGTAGATACGAACTTAGAATCTGCATGAGCTGCGATGAATTCTGGATCATCCTTAACATCTTCTGGACGGATACCAACTACAACTGTCTTTCCTACATAACCACCATCGATAAGCTTCTTGCTCTTCTCAGCTGGAAGCTTGATAGTAACATCATCACTCATCTTAAGAGCTACCTGTGAACCATCCTGAGCTACTGTAGCATCGATAAGGTTCATCTGAGGTGATCCGATGAAACCAGCAACGAAAATGTTGTTTGGTGTGTTGTAAAGGTTCTGAGGTGTATCTACCTGCTGGATAATACCATCCTTAAGAACTACGATTCTTGTACCAAGTGTCATAGCTTCTGTCTGGTCATGTGTAACGTAAATGATTGTTGTCTGTAATCTCTTATGTAACTTAGAAATCTCAACACGCATCTGAACTCTTAACTTAGCATCAAGGTTTGAAAGAGGCTCATCCATAAGGAATACCTTAGGACTACGAACGATAGCACGTCCCATAGCAACTCTCTGTCTCTGACCACCTGAAAGAGCCTTTGGCTTACGATCAAGTAAGTGCTCGATATCAAGAATCTTAGCAGCTTCATGAACTGACTTATCTATCTCTGCCTTTGGTACCTTTCTTAACTTAAGACCGAATGCCATGTTGTCATATACTGACATATGTGGATACAGAGCGTAGTTCTGGAATACCATCGCGATATCTCTGTCCTTAGGCTCTACATCGTTAACCATCTTGTCACCGATCCAAAGCTCACCGGAACTGATATCCTCAAGACCTGCGATCATACGAAGTGTTGTTGACTTACCACATCCTGAAGGTCCAACGAAGATGATGAACTCTTTATCTTCAATATCCAAGTTGAAGTCCTTTACAGCGTTGAAGCCATTTGGATAAATTTTATAAACATTCTTAAGTTGTAAACTAGCCATTTTGATTTTTCCTCCTTAGATTTTAGCTATAATCATCTGACTCATGATGTTTGTATGATACACCAAATAGCCCGAAGTTGCCATATTACTATTCAACAAATAAGGCGGAAAAATATTGTGTAATTTGTATATGAAAATTTTTTTCATGATTTTTTTGTGGATTTTTCACAAACTTTACCGAATTCTAACTAGCTATATTTTGTGAAACCTTCACCATAAGCCTCCCGAATATCCCCTACAAAACAGATGGCACGGTCATCCAGCTCATAAATTTTCCGCTTGACATTTACCATTTCCTTTGAACTAAGTGCACAGAGCAGCATCTGCTTTGGACATCCTGTATATCCGCCCTGTGCCGGCACACGCGTGACACCGCGCCCCAACTGCCCGGTAATGTATTCAGCGAGTGCCTTTTCCTCGGTTGATATGATATACATAAGCTTGGCATGGTTTGGTCCCTCCAGCACAAAATCAGATACTTTCGTCATGACAAACAGGACGATCAGCGCATAGATTCCGTTGCGCAGTCCGAACACGCCAATTCCAAACAGGATAATGATCCCGTCAACGATTGCCATCAGCTTTGGAACCGATACATGCGGGATGCGCCGGTTAATGATCTGCGCTGTCATATCTGCGCCGCCGGAGGACGCATTTTGCAGGAAGATCAAGCCAAGTCCACCACCCATGATTACGCCGCCACACAGTCCGTCGACCAGTACATCCCCGGTGAGAAGCGGCAATGGACGGAGCAGTCCAAGGAACACAGACAGACAAACCGTCGCATAGACCGTCCGGTAAAATATCTGCTTTCCAAGCACCTTATATCCTATGATAAACAATGGAATATTGACCGCGGCATTGACCAGCCACAGCTGGATATGAAACAGATGCTCCAGCAGGATTGCCAGTCCGGTCACACCTCCGGTCACCAGCTCCAGTGGGTTAAAATATACAACAACCGAGAATGCCATCAAAAATGCTCCCACGGTCATCAAGCCATATCGTTTTGCAGTCATCACACAAACCTCCACACGAAAAAAGACTCCATACTAACATCTAGTATGGAGTCCATCTTTCATTTTTATTCGTTTTTAATGATTGCTGTCGGATGCACCAATGATAATCACGACATCGTAACCGTCTGTGGATTCTGTCACATTGCTTGTCACAGTTCCAACTTCATAGCTGGCATTTGCAAAATACTGTACCAGTTCTTTGCCCACGCCATCTTCTCTTGCTACAATCTTTGTATCAGCGAGTGCTTCTGTGTAATCCGATGCATTTGTGTTTGCATATCCATTTGCATTTAACGTATCACACCAGCGTCCGGCAAGTCCTGCAATATCGGTACTGTTCAGCACCAGGATCTTCCTATCCGTTGCACTGACTGTCTCAGCCTCCTGTGCAGCTTCGGTTGTCTCAGCCTCTGTGGATGGTGTGATCTGAAGATCATCCACCTGAGAATCCGTCAATGCATTCTCATCGAGGGTTGTCGCAGGCGTATCCTTCGCTGTGTTCCCCTTTAATGCCTGCATTACAAAAAATGCGCCAAATGCCACAATGGCAAGTCCTAATATAATAACGGCTGCGCGAAGCAACATTGAAAAGAACAATCCTGCTGCCGTCTGCTGTTTTTTTCCACTCATAATTTTCTCCTATCTACGTCATACGTTGTTTCCATCTTTTTCTATTCGTATCTACCGTCGCTCATTCTAGTCTTTTTTTCAATACATTTTTCAAGTATAGCAAATGTTGTTGTTTTTTTCAACCATTTATAGCATAATCGTAGTATGGATTTTTTGTGAAAAAGTTGCATCCTGCTATAGATATTTCAAGAATAACAAGGAGGTCCCAATCCCATGAAAACAGCTCTTATTACCGGTGCTTCCCGCGGAATCGGCGAAGCCACCGCCTATCAGTTAGCAAAAGAATTCGACTGTGTTGCCATTGTGAGCCGGAATACCGACGGAAAACTAAATACCGTCGCCAATCAGATTCACACCACAACCAATTGTGAATGCATTCCATTTACCGGGGATGTATCCGACTTTGCATTTGTTGAAGAATGCGTCCGGTCACTTGCCGCATCCGGACATCCGGTCGATACACTCGTCAACAACGCAGGCATCTCGCTCGTCGGGCTTTTTCAGGACATGACGCCAGATGAATTCGACCGCATCCTGCGCATCAATGTAACTTCCGTCTACAACACCTGCCATGCTGTGATTCCCGATATGGTACGAAACCAGCATGGACGTATCTTGAATATCTCCTCGGTCTGGGGACTCGTCGGTGCCTCCTGTGAAGTTGCTTATTCAGCGACGAAGGGTGCCATCAACAGCCTGACGATGGCGCTTGCAAAGGAGCTTGCCCCAAGCCATATCGCGGTCAATGCCATTGCTTTCGGTGCGGTGGACACGACCATGAACGGTCATCTGTCTGTCGAAGAGAAGAAGGCACTCTGCGAGGAAATCCCGGCAGAAAAAATGGCGGCTCCCGAAGAAGCCGCCGCCTGTATCTCTCATATTTTGGCAATGCCGGATTATATGACCGGCGAAATATTGAAATTCGATGGTGGCTGGATCTAGCCACCATTTTCCTTTTCCGAATTCTTTTCTGAATTCGTTATGAATCCTTCTTACGCAGGTTTTTGATTGCTGTTGTAAGCTTGATCGGATTTCCGTAACGCAATGTCGAACTCCGGAAGATCTTACCGCCGATCACACCCATAATGGCAACCGAAATATACAGAATGACCGCAGATACGATGATCTCCCATGTCTGTACATGTCCCATCGCCACACGTGCAAACATGGCGCTGTAAGAGCTAAACGGCAGGAAGGAACAGACTTTCATCGGTACGCCATCCACCTTGTCAAGCTGAAGCAGCACAACAAAATATACGATCATGATAATCATCTGTGCTGATCCGGCAGACTTGTTCAAGTCCTCAATCTTCGATACCAGCGCCCCAAGCGCACCGTACAGAAACGCATAGAAGAGGAATCCGCCAATGCCGAATACTGCAAATACAACCAATACATTGGCTGGGATATCCAGGAACATGCCAAGGTCAATGCTCCAGAAATCTTTATTGTACTGGTATGAACCAAGCAGACAGACAGCAATGATTCCAACCTGAAATACCGTTGCCACGGCACCTGCAAATACCTTGCCGAACAGCAGCGCCGTTGAATCGGTACTGGTAACCAGAATCTCGATGGAACGGTTGCTCTTCTCATTTGTAACAGAAGACGCAATACTCATGCCATACATGATGATGAGCATAAATATCAGGATCACAAGCACATAGCAATACCAGAAATTCTGTGTGCTGTCCTTGCCAAGGACATACTCATCATGGGTAATCTCCTTATATGACGCCTCCATGAATTCATTCAGATCCAGATCATGCTTCTCACAGTAATCCAGCTTGACAAGCATCCCCAGATAGCTGTCAAAGACAGCTGCATCGGAATTATCCATGCTCTTGTTATATACATAATAATCGTAATCAGACAGCGAACGAACCGCAAATCCGGCGGCCGCTTTTTCGTCTTCAACCGCTTTTTTCAAAGCATCCTCACTGTCAAAGCTGACCAGATTTATTCCTGTTTCCATAGACCCCCATACCGAGCCATCCACGTCAATGATCAAAATTCCATCCGGATCGTAGACCCCGTATGTATGCTCTGCATCCGCATCTGCGGAAGAATCCTCCTTTGAAGTGCTGTCCTGAACGGTAGAATCCTTCTTATCTCCCGTAATTGCATCCTTGACACGCGGCACGAACATGATACCCGCTGCCAAAACAGCAATCAGGATTGTGGATATCACGTATGACTTGCTCTTAAAATAGTTGTCCAGCTCAAACTTTAATATCGTGAAAAACTGTTTCATGTTATACCGCCTCCTTTGCTGCTTCTGTATCCGGTTCTTCATCCCCGACACAAGAGATAAAGATATCATTCAAGGATGGCTCATAGGCTCCAAACTGGTGAATTTCAACTCCTGCCTGTTTGCAAATATCAAGGATCTGCCACATATCAGCCTGGGTTTTCAGTTCAAGCACCACGTACTTTTTAGTCACGCGCTCAACAGCTGCATAAGAAGACAGCTTCTCCCTGCAGATATCAGCCAGCTCCTGTGGGCTGTAATTGTCCGCCGATATCGTCTTTCTGCCACGTCCGTACGTATCCTTGATATCATCGAGATGTCCGAACAATAAGACCTCGCCATGGTTTCTAATTTAGATATCCTTTCATAATTCCTCCACATAGCTCATCTGATGGCTGGAGAAAATAACGATGCGGCCTTCGCGGATCAATTCCCGGATGACGTCCTTTAACACCTGTGCATTGACCGGATCTAACCCGGAAAACGGCTCGTCTAATATGACTAACTGTGGCTCACCGACCAGAGTTGCCGCAAGCTGTACCTTCTGCTGGTTTCCTTTTGATAATGTCTCTAAATTCCGGTCAATATATTCGGATACATGAAGACGATCCAGCCATTTCACTGTGCTCTCATTCGCCTGTTTCTTATTCATGCCCCTAAGCATAGCCAGATACACCATCTGGTCACGTACTTTCTTCTTCGGGTAAAGTCCCCGTTCCTCCGGCAGATATCCAACCTGGCTTGCCGTCGGACGAAATATTTCTCCATCAAGCATAATCTCGCCGGAATTTGCATGGAATACATCCATGATAATCCGGATAGTTGTCGTCTTACCAGCACCATTTCGACCAAGTAGTCCGAGCGCCCGTCCGCTCTCCACCGCGAAGCTGACCCCATGCAGGATTTCTTTTTCCCCGAAGCTTTTTCTTATATCTTTTAATTCGAGCTTCATAACCTCTTCCTTCCTATCTACCGATTTTGTTATTCCTACGTACTATACAAATCCGAAATTTTGTATAAAAATAACATGTTCCCAATATAGCAGAATCAATTGTCATTTGCAACTATCTGCTCCTGCATTTCATCTGTCTGCCAGATAAAATGCTGGTCTATCGAAAACATGTTATGATCCATCACCATGTATCCGCATGATGACCGGCATGCACATCCGTGCATATCTTTCTATTATTATCAACTGTTATGGCAGTGCATACTTCTGTTCATATGCACGGTACTGTTCGTCGTACCACTTCGCATCCTGCTCCTTCACTTCTTTGCGGTGCTCATGTGCATCGAGTTCATCATCCTCCACCTGGATTACACAGGTTGCAATATTCGAGCAGTGATCAGAGATACGCTCATAAGTATCCGAGATATCTGACAGACTAAGTCCAAGCTCAATCGTACATTTGCCTTTACGAAGACGCTTGACATGACGTTTCTTGAGCTCTTTGTTCATATCGTCCATCAACTCTTCCAAAGGCTGTACAAGCGCTGCTTTATAACGGTCATTTTGCTCAAATGCATTAACTGTCATCGTCAGGATATCTTTGAGTGCCTTGCTGTAGACAGCAAGCTCATCCATCGCCTTCTTCGAGAAGATCAGTTCTTTCTTATGCATCTGTTCCACTGCCAGCAGTATATTCACAGCCAGATCCGAGATACGCTCGATATCTCCCAGCGAATGAAGCATCAGTGACAGACGGTGTCCATCTTCCTTCGAAAGATCTTTCGTAGAGAGCCGGAGCAGATACGTGCCAAGCTGATCCTCGTATTTGTCGACGGTATCTTCTTCCTTGCGGATCCGTTCCGCTATTTCCTCGTCGTATGCGGTAAGCAATCCGACTGCACGTCCAACAGATTTCATGGAGAGCTCTGCCATCGCAGAAGCCACCTTCTGGCACTGCATAATCGCAAAACCAGGTCTCTCTAAGAATACCGGATCCAGAAGCTGCAGTACCTTGTCATGCTTGCTAAGCTCGTCTTCTTCCTCGTCGTCATCCTTGATGGTCTTAACAGCAAGGAACTCCAGGAATCCGGAAAGCGGAAGCAGCACAATCGTTGCGGCAATATTAAAGATCGAATGGATCGTTGCAATTCCTACCTCATTTGCTGCCTGCGGCAGGAATGCATAATGTACAAATGCATTGGAGATATAAAATACTAACATGAATACAACCGTTCCGATTACATTAAAGTAAAAATGAACCGCTGCCGCACGTTTTGCGTCCTTACTTGCTCCCACACTTGAGATCATGGCAGTCGTACAACTGCCGATATTCTGCCCCATAATGATAGGGAGGGCAAGCGCATAGGAGACTGCACCTGTGGAACAAAGCGCCTGTAAAATACCTACGGACACAGAGGAAGACTGCATGATTGTCGTCAATACAAAACCTGCAATAACTCCGAGAAGCGGATTCTCAAACTTCGTCAGAATCTGTGTGAACTGCGGAACATCCTTGAGCGGTTCCACTGCCGAACTCATTGCGGTCATACCATACATCAGAATCGCAAACCCAAGCAAGATTGTTCCGATGTTATGTTTCTTCTCACTCTTGCAAAATACAACTAAAATCGCACCAATCACAGCCAGAATCGGCGTAAAGGAGGTCGGCTTCAGCATCTGAAGGAAGAAGCTTCCTCCGTCAATACCGGACAGTGACAGCAGCCACGAGGTTGCCGTTGTTCCGATATTCGCACCCATGATAATACCAACTGCCTGATTGAGCTTCATGATACCGGAGTTAACAAAACCAACGACCATAACCGTCGTCGCTCCGGATGACTGGATGACTGCCGTTACACCTGCGCCAAGCAACACAGCAGACCACTTATTGGAGGTAAGGCGTTCGAGAACCTTTTCCAGCTTACCACCTGACATCTTCGCTAATGCGTCTCCCATTATATGCATACCGTACAGAAACAATGCGAGACCACCAACCATGGATAGAACGTCAAAAATATCCATCTTTTTCTCCTATTCTCTTTATTGACATTTTATAAGCCGGTCTGCTGGATTTTACCCAAAATTCACCTAATTTTTACAGTTTCCGGTCTTTAACAATAATACAACCTTGAAGAGGTCTCCGTCAATCATTATTTCCACTTTGCCGTTCTGTAATTCCATCAGGCTCTGCGCAATGGATAGTCCGAGTCCATTGCCCTCTGTATTTCTTGAACGGTCGCCACGGACAAACCGTTCCTTTAATTCATCGCCAGAGATGTTGAGTGGTTCCTTCGAAATGTTCTTGAAGGTCACTGTGATCTCTCCCGGTTCTGCCTCGTCAATATCGATGTATACCCGGCTGTTTGGCTGGGCGTACTTGATGATATTTCCGATCAGATTGTCGAACACGCGCCACAGATGTCTGCCATCTGCCATGACATGGCAGTCTGCCTGCGCACCATATTTCTTCGTCAGATAATTCGTCACTACCGGCTGCAGCTTACATGCCGCAAGCCGCTCTTCGAATTCTCCGAGCGCCTGTTCTAAAAGCATTTCCACGTCGGTCGGTTCCATATGCACTTCCAGATTACCCGTAGACGCCTTGCTCGCTTCGATCAGATCCTCGATCAGCTTCTTGAGCCTTGCAGACTGCCGCTGCAGCACCCCCAGATATTCTGCTTCCTTGTCACTTAAATCGCCCTCCTTGGAGAGGATATCCACGTAATTGATAATAGACGTAAGCGGTGTCTTGATATCATGGGAAACGTTCGTGATAAGCTCCGTCTTCATCCGCTCGCTCTTCATCCGCTCTGCCACTGCCACGCGCACGCTGTCCTGAATACGGTTTAATGTCTCGCCATGTGCCGCAAATTCCGGCAGCATATGTGTCGTGTCGATCTTATAATCGGTCTCGCCGTCCGCAATCTTCTTCGCACCATCCTTCAGCCGATACATCTGCACGATCACGCGGATCAGGAATACCGCAAGCAAAGCCGCACATACCAGATCCAGCATGATTGCCAGTCCGGCAGAACCACTCGCAGCCACGAGAATAAACCGGAGCAGGGCGATTCCTGCCAATCCGCCAATCCATTTCCAATAGAGGTTAAAATATCTTCCAAGGAAACGGAAGATATCCCGAAGTTTGCCAAACACCCACTTTACAACCCACACAAGCAATTTACAAAGCCGCCAGATCAATGTGTTTGCAAACATTGCCCAGCCGGAAACCTTCATTCTGGTTGATGTCGTCATAAGAAATGGTGGGAAAAGGACTGCCACAACCGCTACGAAAATCCCGATGCCGATAATCTCTTCCATCGTGGAATATGTATACCAGGTCAATACATTCTGTGCAACGGCGATCAGTGCAACTGCAAGATACAGAAATATATCATACGGAATCCGGTCAAATGCATTGCAGGTAATCCCCGCCTGTCCTCTCCTGTGTCCGGATGCCGCAATCAAAAATCCGCCCATAACAATCATACAGATCAACGATACACCAAACAAACCGGGTGCTACCTTCACGACCGGTCTGCAATAGTGGAGTACGATAGAATCTGCATACATATCTTCCGCTGTCAGATCAGATTTTACATATCCGTATAATGTATAGGAAACCGGAACACTCTGTTCCACTACCTGCGAAACCGTCCCATCATCTGACAAAGTCATTTCCTGATATTGGATATTACCTTCTCCCAGTTTTTTCGTCGCGCGTTCCAACGCCTTCACGTACCCTGCATCATTGGACAGGTAATACACGAAATTCGTATTTATCAACTGCACATATGGATTCCGGTTGTCATAATCGCAATTAATTTCCAGATCGTTAAAGGTTATATTACTCCAATCCCAGTACTGATCCCGCACTGAGCTTGGAACTTCCTGGTTAGAAGAAAACACTGTATCATCTTCATCATATACGTACCAATCGTCATAGCTGTATTCGTCCGGCACATAATTTTCTTTCCAGAATGTTATTATATCCGACAGAGTGAGCTTGCAACGAACCTCCGCCGTTCCGGTAAATACCTCCGTCTGCTGTGGCAGCACGGCATGAAACTGATACCCCGTCGATTCATAATTTGCAAGTCCCGGATATTTCTCTGCATCGTCCGGCACGACCCGAAAAAAGAAATTGCTGTTTTCCTCATCGAAATAATCTTCATAATACCGGATGACATGGTTTTCGCCAGTTTCCTTCTCATCGTGTATCTCCTGCAGATATTCCTGATAATATGTCTGCACACTGCTTGCAGATTCCTCCACAAGCTTGCCCATATACTCATCATAGACGGCATCCGCCTGTGTCTGTCTGGAATTGCCATAGGAAAAAGCCATTACCACTACAAACCCGGAAACCACAACCACAAGGATCGATACCGCAAGCACAATCGCAGCCGCTGTCTTTGCCACTGCACTTTTCTTTAATTTGTCCATTTTATCATTCCTTCCCAAACATATACCCTTGTCCCCAGACTACCTTGATGTAGCGCGGTTCCGAAGGGTCTGCCTCGATTTTCTCACGCAAGTGGCGAATATGTACCGCAACGGTGCCCTCCTGTCCGAACGGTGCATCCTCCCAGACTGCACGGTAAATATCCTTCGGTGCATAGACTGTATTCGGATGTTCCATCAGGAATTTTAAGATTGCATATTCCGTCTTAGTCAGATTCACAGGTTCTCCATCAATCATAACCTTCTTCGCCCTGTCATCCAGACACACTCCGCCGATCTCGAGCGTATCTGTCTCCTGCTTCTTCGGGACATTTCCGCCAAGCATCATGTAACGACGCAGCTGTGCCTTTACTCTTGCGATCATAACAACCGGGTTAAATGGTTTGGTAATATAGTCGTCCGCACCAACGGACAGTCCGAGAATCTTGTCTGTATCCTCACTTTTCGCTGTAAGCAGGATGACCGGAACATTGGACGTCTTACGGATCTCGTTCATCGCTGTGATACCATCCATCACCGGCATCATGATGTCCATCAGTACAAGCTGCACATCACCGGTTTTCAGCTTCTCACATGCCTCCTGTCCGTTGTACGCTTTCGTCACCTGGTACCCTTCTGCAGACAGGTAAATACCAAGTGCCTCCACGATATCCTTCTCATCATCACAGACTAAAATGTTATACATATTGTTCTCCTCTTCCCAATCGGTAATCTCCGACCATACAGGTATCCCTGTTGTTATGATACCTGTATTATCGCAAAATGACTTTTAAGATACTAGATTTCATATATTTAAGATTTTATTAAGAACGTTACATTTCTTTTCGATCCTGCAATACTGGAAATGCCTTGCGGATCTTTGCCACATCGTTTTGTATGTCATATACGAGCAGTTTTTCTTCCTTACAAAGTGCATCCGTAAGTCGGATTTTCTTTGTCGGCACAAGCAGGCTACCATCCGGGGCATACACGCCCGAATCCCCAGAATAATACCGTCCGTCCATATCGCCGCAGCAGTTCACACCTGCTACATAACACTGATTCTCGATTGCACGTGCAGCAAGTAATGTCTTCCAATGCGACGTACGTGCCTCCGGCCAGTTTGCAGCCACAATAAAAATCTCCGTCTCCGGCACCATCGCCCGGAACTGTTCCGGGAAGCGGAGATCATAGCAGATGCCAAGTCCCGCCCGAAACTCTCCAAGTGTTCCAGTACAAAGCGTCGTTCCTCCTTGGAAATGCTCATGTTCCTCGCCATAGGAAAATGGATGGATCTTTGCAAAATCCATTGCAACGCCGCCATCCGGCGTTACGATCGAATAATGGTTTTCACAGAGTGGTTCTGTCTTTTTCACCCAGCCGATACCAATTGTCGTGTGGTGCCGATCTGCAAGTGTTTTTATCTGTTCAATCGTCCAGCCGGTTGTTGGTTGGTTCGTCATGTCCGGAGTGCTATCCATTTGCGCACGCGATTGTATCTCAGCATACGGTTGACAAATTTCTGCCGTCACATCGGTATGCATCGAGAATCCCGTCAGACTCATCTCCGGGAACAATACGATCTCCGCGCCCGCAGCTATCACAAATTCCTCTGCCCGGACGAGATTCGCCTGTTTATCTTCCCATAGGATATTCGTTTGTGCCAGTGCGATCCGCATACGCTGTCTACCTCCACAATTTTACCACTGTCCCATTACTTTATGCATAAATGCGCCCACCTCTTCCCAGGCGCGCTTTGACTCCGGTATCACTGTGCCGCTCATCTGAAACACATGAAACATTCCTTCATATACTGTGAATCGTACCGGAACGCCTTGTTCTTTTGCCTTCTTCGCAACCGATGCCGCATCATCATACAGCATCTCGTGTGTTCCGACCTGAATCAGCATCGGCGGAAATCCGGTAAAGTTTCCGTACATTGGGGAAATCAAAGGGTTCTTCGCATCATTTTCCCCGATATACGGGCTGTGCAGCAGCATCTCTCCACCGCCGTCTGCGCCAAAGACCGGATCGATCTCCCGGTTCATCGTGTAAGATTCCCCGGTGATTGCCAGATCGGTCCACGGCGACATTGCAACTAATCCTACCGGCATCGGTTCTCCGTTTGTGCGCAGTTCCATGCAGAGTGCCATCGCCAGACCACCGCCTGCAGAATCTCCAACTACGATGATTCGCTCCGATTCATAGCCTTTCTCTCGCAGCCATTTGTATGCAGCGACTGCATCTTCTAATGCCGCCGGAAACGGGTGCTCCGGTGCCAGCCGGTAATCGATGGAAAGCACTGCCGCGCCGCTGCTGATCTCGGCGTATAGTCCTGCCATCTTCCGGTACTGTCCCTGCAAACCGGACATATACCCGCCGCCGTGAAGCTGCAAGATCACATATGGATTCTCTGATCCGTTCCATGTCAGATATTCCATCTTGAACAGTCCCATGTCGATATGTTCTACGGAAAGGTGCTCCGGGTATTCAAATTCTGTGTTCTGAATAGATTTTTCCTTTTTTCTCTGCCATGCCTGCTTTAAAACCGGGTTCTGGTTGACCATGGCTACGATATCACGCATCAGTTCTGCGCGGTGACTTGTCTTGTCGTTCTCCTTCATACATACCTCTCTTTTGATAATGATACTACACACGGAAGCGGCGGTTTAGTTCGAGCGTAGTGCTTCGCCCACCGATTACGAAGATCCCGAAGAGCTGGACGAGTACGGTGAATACTGCAACCAGTGTCAGAAGCTTCCATGTGACAACTTCCAGACTGACTAACAACAGCTCAACGGCTGCAATCAGGGTCAGTTCAAGCTGCGGCATAATATAACTTCGCCAGTCGCGGCGTCGCACCATCATGAATACGAAGATTGTAATATTCGTCGCAATCACGACAACCGGAATTCCGATATTGACGGACCAGCCTGCATAGCCAAGAGAAAAATCGACTGCAAGCACAAGTGCCGCACTGATTACTCCCTGAAATATGATTTTCTGCTGTTCATCTGCAAGTGGCTGTGCGGTAAACGTAAATGAAAAGTACAGATACGCTATTCCTGCAAGACTTACCAGTGACCAGCGAACACCATGATAGGTCATATAATTTACGATGCCAAGCACGACCACACCGACAACCACGCAGAACGTCACGATGCGGATTGCGAGACGCATCCGCTGCTGCTTCGGGAACATGTCCGGATAGACCGGCTGCACATGCTCTGTCTCCGACAGCGCGCCCTTGCAAAGTGGGCAGATCAGGCTGTCATCCTTCACTTTTATATTACAGCGATTACATTTACTCATAATACACTCCATTCGTCTCTACCGAGACATCAATTCCATCTTCTGCAAGCTTGCGGAAGAATACCTTCTGCACATCGACTTCCCGCACTGCCGAGCTGAATGTGAACACCAGCGTATCCTTATACGACACAACCGCTGCCTTCAGGTTCTGATTCTTCGACATGGACAAGGTTGCATACAGCGACTCCACATACGCGTCGTACGGGCTTGCAAGCTTCACCAGACCAAGGTTCGTCACACAGCCGGAGTTCGCCTTTGCAGACATCTGATAGATAATCTTCATCGCAATATTCTTGATAAAGAGCGGCGTTGCACGCAATGCCTTGTTCTTCTCGTTTGACACATTGTATGCCATGATCTCTTCTAGGTGTTCCTTCGTGATCTGGCTTTTCAGGCTCTCTGCCACCTGTGCCAGCACTTCTTCAAATGTATAATCTTCCCGCTCCGCCCGGAACATTGCCGACACGACAGCGAAGAAATTCTTCGTTGTTGCAGAACCATAATATGGACGCAGATTTACCGGCACGCATACCGCAAGCGGACGCCGGTGCGGGATACTGTGCATATAGCCCTTATATACCGACCATGCAAATACACCGATCAGATACTGATTGACAGTCACGCCGTACTGCTTCGCCACGCGCTTGACATCCGGCAGATGCAGATAGCCGTGCATGATTCCGAAATATTCCCGCGGGAACATTTCCCCACGGATCACAAGTGCCTTCTCCGTCTTATAGCTCTTCTTCGCCGGACGCTTATAATGCTTCAGATAGCTGTCCTCCCGGTCGACAGTCGTCTCTTCATGCAATTCCATCCGGTCGCCCTTGCCGATCTCCGGATGCACCAGACGCAGATACTGGTACACGAGTTCTTTTAAGAACATCAGCGCACCATTGCCATCGGTCAATGCATGAAAGACTTCCAGACTGATTCTTCGTTCATAATATAACACACGGAAGAGATACTCCCGGTTTAACAGCGGATTGATATACTGGCAAGGTCCCATGTCCTCCTGCATCACACGCGGCGCCGGGTTCGGATTATCCTCGAAATAATACCAGAATACACCCGTCTTCATACGCACATGCATGACATCAAAATACGGAAGCACCATGTCGAGCGCCTGCTGCAATTTCTCCGGCTGGATCTCCTCGGTCAGTGTTGCCGCGATCCGGTAGACATTGCTTGATTTACGGCTGGCAATCACCGGGAAGAGATTCGCGGTATTATCCAGCTTGTCAAATCGCGCTTCACGGATTCGTTTTGGCTGTCTCTTTCCAGATTTCATCTTCGAATCCGTCGGTTTCACTTCCGGCTTTGTGTCCGATTTTTTCTGCGTATTCTGCGCTGTTTTTTTATTTGTCGTTTTCTGTCTTTTCTTACTCATTTTATTCAGTCCCAACTTCATCATGTACCTGCATGCGTCATTTTGTATCCATATCCTGCATAAATCTATACAATTTCATACATTCCCGCTCGCAGAACTTACACTAAGAAAAAAGCGGGCTGACATATCGTCAACCCGCATATCTCCAAGCTACTGATCGGATTCGAACCGACGACCTATTCATTACGAGTGAATCGCTCTACCAACTGAGCCACAGTAGCATGACAACCATCTTTCTATTCGCATAGAAATCCCAGCTGCATGTGATACTCTACCACACTAACTCAGATTTGTCAAAGCATAAGTTGACTTTGTATCCTTTATTTTTGACACCAACTGTTTATCATCCGTCAGAATCAAAATCTGCTCGGATGGAATCTCCTCTATACTCGCAAAAAATCCCTGCATCTGCGTATTGTTCATCTGCGGCAAGCCGTCGATCACAACTGGCATATGCTCTTTGCATAACCGTGTTGCAATTCCTACCCTCACTGCCATCCGCACCAATGGGAAATCCGTCGCATCAATCTGTGTAATATCCGTAAATGCGCCATTTTTCTTAATCACCAGTCGAAGCTTTTCATCAATCTTCGCGTCCTCATACAATCCACCTGTCACGCGCTGCATAATATCCGTCATGTGATCATTGATAATATAATTCCACTCTTCTACATAGCTTCTGGAAAGCTCCTGAATCGTATTGATAGCAAGCGTCGTCGCATAAATCTCTCGTTCAATTGCCTGTTTTCTGCCTTCGCACACACGGATTTCATCCTCCAGCTGTGCTTTCTGCTTCTTTCGCTCCAGAATCTCTGCCTCCGTTGCCCGCAGATCTTCCTTGAGATCCATATATTTCCGCGCGAAACTCATGTCGATCTCGACATCCTCATACGCCTCATTTTTACGTTCCAGTTCATAGACGATCTTCTTGAATTCTTCCTCCGAAGGTGCCTGATTTTCTCCATCCAGCGCGCCTTTTCTGTGCAAGCCGTCCACGATCGTCATAACTACAAACAATGCTGTACACACAACAAAGAGCTGCCGCACACCATCATCAAATGGAAGGATATATACAAGTGCGGCAATTACACCAATGACTAGCAATCCCGTCAAGGCAATCATCCACCAACGATCTGTCAGCTTCTTCGGTGCCTTATAATCCTTCAGCAAATCGGCATCCAGAAACACACTGTTTTCCTGCAAGGAATCCAGATGCTCGTTTAACTCATCGTCTTCCTCATACTTCGTGCCTTTTTCTGTATCAATTAACCGTCTGGCTTCGCGTTTCCGCTTCGCCGTCTCGATTGCAAACTCCTCATCATTGTCCGCAATCTTCTTACGGACTTCCTTCAGCGCTTCTTCGTCACCATCGTATTGTTTCAGTTCTTCTTTCAGCTCTGCAATCTGCTGCTCCGTCTCCGTCACATCCAGTGCATTTTTCTGGTCGCGCAGGATTGCCAGCGCCCGTCTTTTATCCAGATTGGAAGAACCGGTGGTTGCCAGATTGGTAACAAATGTATTGAGATCTTCTGCTTCATTCTCTGTATCTTTTTGCTGACGAATATAGAGTGCATCGCTATATGTCTTTTTGTCTGCACCTGTCAGCGACTCATACAAGCTGTTCTTGTGCTTGAGCTTGCCAACACGACCATTCTTCACATTTAAGACCTGCGTCGTCATATTGTGCTTGCGGAAGCTGCGCTCCACCAGATACTCGTCTCCATCCTTTATCACATATGCCTTTCCAGAAAAGCCGTGTCCATCCACCGGCTTATGATGCGCCAGATCATCGTCCTCCGTCTCTGGAAATGTACCGATACCGTACAGCGTTGCATATTCAAAATCCGCGACCGTACTCTTGCCCGCATTTCGCGTGCCATACACAACATTCACACCCGGCTTCAAATTGATCTCGCGGTTATGAAATTTTCCAAAATCTTTTAATAATAATTTACTGAAATACATCGTTATTTCTCTCCTGCTCCAAGCAGGGCTTCCATACAATAATGCAATGCCTTATCCCGAATCGCCTTATCGCCGCCTTTTTTATCGTCTGACAGTTCGTCTATCAGTCTGCCAAGCAGATTGTCATGATTCGACACGTGCAGCTCGTCCATGTCGTAGTCGCATTCTGTCTTATCGATCACTTCGTTGATGCAATAGCGGCGTGTCAGTTCGCTTAAGTTGATCTCCAAATTCTGAGCGGCACGTCCACGCAGCAAAATCCGGTAAATGTTATCCGCCCCCAGCTCCTGCATCTTTCCTTCTACAAGATTGCAGATATCTCCATTTGTATAGGTCGAATTGATATCCATCGCCATATTCACATATTTTCTGCATGCAAATGGCACAAATGTGATCGTCGTCTCACCTGAAGTTGACACCTCGCCTA
>OGHU01000666.1_pt1 | contig 23230 bp, 25 predicted proteins | sample 1571521 | NCBI WGS metagenome assembly OGHU01 (sample SAMEA2581963, study PRJEB24529) | metagenome | biome: Human gut stool | place: China | collected 2011 | reverse complement strand
TGAATAAACAAACAGCCCATTACCATCTTCCCGGTCTGTTTGAATTCTATGAATTATACAGAATGTTCCTGCCGTTGTTTCGGGAGCATGGGGAATATTTTTACGACTGGTGCGACATCGGTTCCATCTACGGAGCCCCGCCGGACTGCATCTGGGGAGGCGGCCGGGTCTCACTGGAGGATCACGACGCAGGAGAAGTGCTGGCACTGTTACAGGAATACGGGATCTCAGCACGTCTGACCTTTAGTAATTCCCTTCTTCGCAAGGATTGCAATGATAAGCACACCGAGCAAAGCGACGACAACCGGTACAATCTGATGCCATACATCCAGACCTGTTACCATCACGCCGTCAACCTCTGTACCGATCTGCTTGATTCTGCCATGGAAATCGTAGAACTGTACAAATGTGTACTGGTTGTCCTCGATGATACCTGCATTCTTGAAACCGATCATTGCGATGAACAGACCGATACCTGCAGGAATTGCTTTCTTCAGGCACTCCGGCATAGATACTGCAATGTACTTACGAAGTCCGGTTACGGAAAGAAGCAGAAATACAATACCTGACAAAAATACGATAACAAGACCTGCCTGATAGCCTGTCTTAACATCCTCGCCAGCGAAGAAAGAGCCAGCTACGAAGATTGTACAGAAGAAGGAATTGAGTCCCATTCCACACGCCTGTGCAAACGGCATATCTGCAACAAATGCCATCAACAACGTACCGATGATCGCTACGATGATAGATGCGATGTATACAGAATTCCAAATCTGTCCCATAGTTCCCGGATCAGCTCCTAATCCGACAAGCCATCCATTTGCGCCCTCTGCAGCAACCTGATTCGGGTTTACAAAGATAATGTAAGCCATTGCGAAGAAGGTTGTGATACCTGCGAAGATCTCAGTCTTAAGCGTTGATCCTCTCTCTTTGATCTTAAAAAACTTTTCCACTTTTTTAAGTCTCCTCTCTATTGTTTTTATTAATCACCGATCTTCATGCGCGGAATGAAGATACGGGATACTTTCTTTTTGTCGTCCTCTTTCAAGGAACCCATCGCCTGTTTGCAAAAATAATTTTGCGCCTCCAACTTTTCACGCCCCCTCAGATCCTGTTTTGCATATGAGCCATCCGGCTGCATAATATGTGCTTTCAATGTATCGGAAAGCTGAATCTCCAAAATCTCAATCACCCGTTTTTTGAGGTCTTCATCCTCAACCGGGAATGTAATCTCCACTCGTTTGTCCAGATTTCTAGGCATCCAGTCGGCACTGCCCATATATACATCTTCGAATCCATCATTATAGAAATAAAAGATTCTCGCATGCTCCAGGAAGTTACCTACAATGGAACGCACCGTGATGTTCTCGGAAAGTCCCGGAATCCCTGTCTTCAGACAGCAGATACCACGTACGATCAGTTCGATTTTCACGCCCGCATTGCTCGCCTCATACAGTGCACGGATAATCGTCGGATCACACAGGGAATTCATCTTGGCAATGATCTTAGCACTCTTACCCATACGTGCATTCTCTGCCTCCCGGTCGATCAGTGCAAGGAATCGATCCTTCATCCAGATCGGAGCTACAAGCAGTTTATTCCATGCTGGCGGCTCGGAATAACCCGACAACATATTAAAGACTGCGGTTGCATCCTCCCCTATCGCATCCGATGCAGTCAGCATACCCATATCTGTATATAACTTTGCTGTCACATCATTATAGTTTCCGGTTCCAAGATGAACATATCGCTTGATGCCATCTTCTTCCCGTCTGACAACGAGTGCAATTTTGGAATGCGTCTTTAATCCTACCAGACCATAAATAACATGGCAACCCGCTTTTTCCAGTTTTTTTGCCCAATTTATATTATTTTCTTCATCAAATCGTGCTTTTAACTCAACAAGTACCGTTACCTGCTTGCCATTTTCCGCTGCAAGTGCAAGTGCTGCAATGATTGGAGAATTGCCACTGACACGGTACAACGTCTGCTTAATCGCAAGTACATCCGGATCAATTGCCGCCTGTTTGATGAACTCAATGACCGGTGTAAACTCATCATACGGATGGTGTAACAGGATATCCTTCTTCTTGATCTGGTCGAAGATATTCGCATCGAGATCCAATCCCTTCACCGGCTGTGGGATGTATTTCTTATTCTTCAAATGATCAAAGCCATCGAGTCCACGTACCTTTCCAAGGAACGTAAGATCAAGTGGTCCATTTACCGAATAGACATAATCGCTGTTGACATTTAACTGTTTCTTCAATTCTTTCAGCAGACGCTTATCCATCTCTGCTTCCACATCGAGCCGGATAACCTCGCCCCACGCACGCTTCTTAATCTGCTTTTCGATCTCCTTCAACAGATCGGACGCATCGTCCTCGTCGATTGCAAGGTCTGCATTTCGCATAATTCTGTATGGATACGCGCAAATGATCTCGTAATTTAAGAAGAGCTGATTCAAGTTCTTCTCAATGATCTGCTCGAGCAGAATGATCTCTCTGCATCCGTCCTCGCCCGGAATCTCAACCACACGTGGCAACACGGATGGTACCTGTACGGTTGCAATGTCAATAACATCCTTCTTCTTATCACGGATCAGTGCACCAATATTTAAAGTCTTGTTGCTGATCAGTGGAAATGGTCTCGAAGAATCAACTGCCATCGGCGTAAGTACCGGATACACTTCCTTCTCAAAATATTTATCTACGAACTTGCTCTGCTTCTCGTTTAAGTCCTCATAATGCTTAACAAGCTTCAGACCATTTTCTTCCATTGCAGGAAGAATCTGGCGGTTCAGTGTGCTGTACTGGCTCGCAATCATGTTCTTCGTCTCAGGAATAATCAGATCGAGCTGCCCCTGCGGCGTCAATCCTGCAATGTCCTTCTTCTTTACATCTGCGTGTACCAGATCGATCAGAGATGCTACACGCACCATGAAGAACTCAGACAGATTTGATTCTGTGATACTCAGGAAATTCAGGCGTTCAAACAGTGGAATTGACTTATCCTTCGCCTCATTTAAGATTCTGTAATTAAACTGTAACCAGCTCATCTCACGGTTATAATAATTTTCCGGTTTTTCCAATAATTTTTTGTCCATTCCTTACACACTCCTTTTCACCCGAAGTACCGGTCTGATTCCATAGATCTGCTCAAAGAAATCTGCACGTGCTTCAAAAAGTCCCGCCTCCAGTGAGATATCTTCGTATGTCTTTGCCAGAATAATCAGCTTTCCGTCTTTCAATGTCACGGAAATATCTTCGATCTTCTGCATATGGCTCTTATCGAGAATATTCGCAATTCGTAAGATTGCTGCAAGCTTCGCGATCACAATATAATCACAGCCATCAAGTTCTGCTGATATCTTATCCTTCGATGGAAGATACAGTGGGTTGTACTTGACTACATTTGCCACTTCCATACGCTCTTTGTGCGAAAGTCCAAGGATCTCAGTATTTGCTACTATATAATAGGAATTTCTCGCTCCATCATGCAGATTGATGAAATTACCACATTCATGCAGAAGTGCCGCAATCTGAAGCTGCAGACGCTGCATCTTATCCAATCCAAACGGCTTACGAACCACATCGAAGATCTTCAGTGCAAAATATGCGGTCTGCTCCACATGATTCCGGTTGCAGCGATACCGCTTCGCAATGTTATTCGCCGTTGCAAGAATATCTTCCTCAAAATTGTGATTGAACACGACACGGCTTCCTTCGTCCATGTAATTTGCCACGATACACTCGCAGAAATCCACATCCGGCACATACATTTCCTCTGCCTTACAGTTGTTCAGGAACGACTGGTAGATTGTGATGTTCGGTAACATCAGCGTCGCACGCTCGTATGGAATACCGTATTTTTCCGCGAGCTCCTGCGCCGGCATACTGATAACACGCTTGTACATCGCATCAAACTGCGCCCGCGTGATCACATCCTTGATGGAAAGTTCCGGCACGATCTTCTTCAGGGAGCTTACGACCTCACCAACAGCGATAATGTTCTTGATTTCTTTATCCTTCAGATAAATATTTCGGAACGATACAATATCATTATCTACATAGTCTGCCATGATCTCATCGAGTCTTCCGGACTTGTGCCCGATGAGTGCCAGATAATCACGAACACGCACCGCACCAATCGGGATATTCTCTGTGACAACCAGATTGTTCTTATCAAACAGGGAAATCTGCACGCTTCCAGCACCGACATCGACGAACGCTGTGTTCTTGCTGACAACCTGATGGAAATCCGAATACTTCGCAACCAGTCCCTTGAAGCTGATATAACGCTGTTCCGAGTTACTCAGAACCTGTACACGGATACCTGTGGTATGCTCGATCACATCCAGCACCAGATCCATGTTATCTGCCTCACGTACCGCACTCGTCGCATAGGCACGGTATTCTGTGATCTTGTATTCTTCCATTTTATGTTTTAAGCCTTCGAGTTCTTCGCAAATCATTTTGATCGACTCCCGGCTCAGTTTTCCTTCGCGATAGGTGTCCCGCCCAAGCTCCAGTATCCGGCTGACACTGTCGATCTGACGAAACGTTTTTCTACCATTTACCTGGAAGATCTTCATGGATATCTCGCTACTTCCCACGTAGATGGCGGCAAACATTTTGTATGCCATAGTTTTTACCTCCCTATTTCATCCGCAGATAATTATCCGACATTTCCTGTATGTCTCATGCAGAACACTGCTATTATCCATACGCAGACGCGCTCTCGCTCACTTCCGCACATAGCAGACACTAAGCTCCTAACACATCATTCTGCGAATGAATGCGTTACTCGCTAAGTGCTGATGTGCTCCAATGGTCTGCGTTAGGATAAATACCAGTGTCCCGCATGATTTCTACACATCGATTGTATCGGATAATTATCTGCTCATTTATATACTTCCGGTTACAATGCAAATGGCATACGCATGTCATTTGCCGCTCCCTTGAATATAGTTTTTCTTATATTGTAGTTTAATCTTTTTTGTTTTGTAATATTTCCAGTAGTTCGATGATCGTCTTATGGTAGCCCGGATGGTAGGCATATGGTGCGATTTCGGCAAGTGGTTCAAGCACGAACGCGCGCTTTGCCATCTCCACATGCGGCACCTTCAGCGTGTCTTCCATAATCATTTCCTGATCATAGAGCAAGATGTCAATGTCCAAAGTTCTTGGACCCCAGTGGATCAGCCGCTTTCTGCCGGCACCCTGTTCAATATCGTTGATAACAGCCAGCAGATCCTGTGGAGAATAGATTGTCTCAATCTCCAGACAGCCATTTAAGAAATCATCCTGTTCCACATCGCCATATGGTTCTGTTATTATATAGGAAGAAACCTTTGTCACCTGAATATACTCATCTTTGTTCAGCTGATCGACCGCATAGTCAAGGTATGCCTCCTTATCTCCGAGATTGGAACCGATACCCAGATACGCAATATGTCTGCCTCTTGTAATATCCACGCAGACCGTATCAAAATCCATCGGAATAGGAGCCCCTGGCTTGCTTACAATCACATGAACCATCTTTATCTGTGGATAGGCAAGCAAAATCGCATCTGCAACATTCTCCGCTGCTGCCTCAATCAGATCATAGCTTTCCTCCTGCATCGTCCGCCGGATCAGTTCACATACTTCTGCATAATTGACCGTTTTGTCCAGATCATCTGTCATGCCTGCCGCATGTAGATCCACATCCATAGATACAGTTACATAGAACTTCTGTCCATTTCTTTTTTCTTCCGCAAGGACACCGTGATATGCAAATATCTCTAAATCTTTAATCCATATTTTATCCATTTCTTTTCTGTCCTTTTCCGTCTCCTATTCCATAGCAAATGCCCTGACAGCGTTATGACACACGCCTGCCACCTTATGCCTTGAGCATTGCATCTGTCATCGCAAGCGCACGCACATTTTTCTTCACATCATGTACACGGAAGAAGCTGCACCCCTTCACCAGTCCTAAGACAGAAGTTGCCATTGTTCCTTCCTCTCGCTCGTCAACCGGCAGATTCAGTGTATTTCCAATCATGGATTTTCTCGAAGTTCCAAGCAGTACCGGATATCCGAGTGCAACCAGATCCTCCAGATGGTTCATAAACTTTAAGTTCTCTTCCGTAGTCTTTGCGAATCCAATCCCCGGATCTAAGATGATCTTATCGTCGGCAAGTCCTGATGCGCGCGCAATCTGTACGCACTCCTTCATGTCTGCGATCACATCCGCAATAAAATCATTGTATACCGCTTCCTTCCGGTTGTGCATCAGGCAGACCGGAATCTGGTATTTCGCGCAAAGCGGTGCCATCTCATCGTCCCATTTAAATCCCCATATATCGTTGATCAGATCGGCACCAGCCAGAATTCCCGCCTGAGCCACCTGATATTTGTACGTATCTAACGAAACCGGAATCTCAAACCGTTCCTTGATTGCCTCAATCACGAAGCAGGTACGTTCAATCTCTTCCGCAACCGAAATCTTCACATGTCCCGGCCGAGTCGACTCTCCGCCAACATCAATGATATCGGCACCTTCCTTGATCATTTCTTCTGTATGCTTCAACGCCGCATCCAGATCTCCGTACTTTCCGCCATCCGAGAAGGAATCCGGTGTCACATTCAGGATTCCCATCACATAAGGACGTTTTCCAATTTCAAAGTCACGTTTTCCAATCGTTATAACCTGTTTTTTCATAATTTATAAGCCCTCATTTTCATTCTTGTCCATAATTATTATTATTTTAACATTTTTATCATAAAACTGCCACCGGTTTATCTATATTTTTTTATTAACAATTTTTAGAATCGTTTAGATTCCATACATCGCATATGATTCCGAATAGTATATTTTTCCATGCAAATCATTATCTCTGAGGGTTGTTTTGCAAATAATATTCTCAATAGAAAAAGGCTGCCGACAAGCGACAACCTTTTTCCGTGTAGACAGGTTTGATATTACATAGCCTTTTTGTAAAGGGCTACGATATCCTTCTTCGTAGAGCGACGTGGGTTCACCATGATGTTTCCGCTCTTCATGGCATCGTCTGCCATGACATCGATCTTGTCTTCCGTCACACCTACTTCTGCGAGGGTTGCAGGAATCGAAAGACTATCATTCAACGCTCTGATTGCATCCACCAGCATATCCGGTGTGAAGCTCTCATCGCTTCTGTGTGTCTCACTCACATATTCATAAATCTTCTTGTATTTTCCTTTGTCCGCAAGCTTGTTGTAATCAAGAATCGTCGGAAGCAGAACGGCATTTGCCACGCCATGCGGTACATCAAAATACGCACTGACCGGATGACTCATTGCATGTACGTTGCCAAGTCTCGCCCAGGAAAATGCAATGCCTGCAAAGAGCGAACCGACCAGCATATCGCTGGCTGCATCGACATCCGTACGATTTGCCACATAAGCTCGAATCGAACGACCGATCAATTCCATTGCCTTCTCGGACATTGCCTCCGAAAATGGCGAAGCATCCGTCGAGATATACGACTCACACGCATGGATAAACGCGTCCATGCCACACGCCGCAGCGACCGAAGCCGGTGCTGTTGCAATTAAATCCGGATCCAAAATCGCATACTTCGGAATCAGTTCATAGCTGAATACCGTCAGCTTATAATTCCGGCTGTGATCGGTGATAACGGAAAATGCAGTCACCTCAGAACCGGTACCCGCGGTCGTTGGAATCGCAATCTGCGGAACGATCGGTCCCGGCACTTTGCCGCCACCCTCGTATTCTGTGATGCTTCCGCCGTATCTGGCAACAACTCCGACTGCCTTTGCCACATCCATTGGAGAACCGCCGCCGAATGCCACGATAAAGTCCGCACCGCATTCCTTGTACAGCTTTGCAGCCTTTTCAACTGTCTCAACCGAAGGATTTCCCTCTGTCTCGGTAAATGCATCCGCCGGAATCCCAACCTCTGCCAGAGACTGTTTACATACATCCACCAATCCCATCTTATTCAGATGGGGGCCGGAAATAATAAGCGCATGTTTTCCCTGCAGCGACTTCGCGCATTTACCTAATTTCTTAATAGAACCTGCGCCGACAATAATATCCTGCGGCACCGAAAAATTAAAATTCTGCAATCTAATTCACCTTACCTTTATTTTGAAAGTGCCTTCACTGTCTCTTCCAGAATTGCATATGCCTTGTCACAATCTTCTCTACTAGCGATCAGTGGTGGAACCATACGGATCGTGTGTCCACCGATGGCTGTGATCAGAAGCTTTCTGTCGAATGCACCATGCTTTACATCAACCGCCCCGATCGTATCATCAAACTCCACACCGATCATCAGTCCCATACCACGGACTTCCTTTACATGTGGAAGATTCTTTAGCTTATCCATGAAATATGCACCAACCTCTTTTGCATTGCCTGCAAGGTCGCGGTCAAGAAGCTCGTTTACTTCCGCATAAGCGGCTGCACAGCTGACCGGATGTCCGCCGAATGTTGTACCATGGGAACCCGGTGTAAATGCGGTTGCAACTTCAGCAGTTGCACAGATGGCACCGATCGGCATACCGCCACCAAGTCCCTTCGCCATAGAGACAATATCCGGCTTAATGCCATAGTTCATGTAGCACATCGGCTGACCGGTTCTGCACCATCCGGTCTGTACCTCATCAATCAGGAGCAGCATATTGTTCTCATCACAGAACTTACGAAGTCCTGTCATAAACTCGTAGGTTGCAGGATGGACACCACCTTCACCCTGAATCGGCTCGATCATGATTGCAATCGTATTCTCGGTACAAGCATCCTTGAACGCCTGAAGATTGTTGTATGGCGCATAAGAGAAACCATATGTCATCGGTCCAAATCCTACCTGACAGCCATTGCCCGGCTGACCTGTCGCAGACATCGCACCAAATGTTCTGCCGTGGAAGCCCATCTTCGCAGTTACGATATGATAACGGTTTGGTCCGTAATGCTCGATACCGTATTTTCTTGCCATCTTGATCATGGCTTCGTTTGCTTCTGTACCGGAGTTCTGGTAGAAGATCTTATCCATGCCGATGGTTGTACAGACCTTCTCAGCCAGCAATGCCTGCGGAATCGTGTACGGATAGTTGAATGTATGCATGATATCATCGACCTGATCCTTGACGGCTGCAACAACCTTCGGGTTTCTGCTTCCTGCATTATTTACCGCGATACCTGCATAGAAATCCAGATATGGAGTTCCTTTTTCATCGTACATGTACATGCCCTCGGCTGTCTCTGCCAAGAAATCAAAACGCTCGTATGTATCGATCATGTACTTGCTTACCTTATCCTTGATGTCCTGCTTTGTTAATCCAAGATCCTTTAATTTCATAATAAACGCCTCCTAAATATATAAAATGTTTTAGTTACTTTATAATTCCTTTGATCTTCATGTAATCCTTGATCAGCTTCACGCTGTCCTCGATCCCGACCTTCTCACTATTGATCGTCAGATCGTAGTTGACCGGATTCGTCCAGTAATTTCCATGTGTATAATACTTGTAATAATCGGCACGGAACTTATCCGTATGCACGATTGTCGCTGTCGCAACATCCTCGGTCACGCCCATATGCTCCATCGTCCGCTTCACACAGAAATCACGTGGTGCCTCTATGTAGATGCTTACAATATTCGGTCTGCCCCGCAGGATGTAATCGGCACATTTTCCAACGATGACACACGATTCGGTATCCGCTAAGTTCTCAATGATCTGCTTCTGATACTCAAACAGCTTATCATCGGACACGAATTTCTCATTCCGGCTGATATAGCTTTTCGCCCGTGGCAAGCCTTTTAAAAAGCTGGAAAAACCGCCATTGGAACGAACCTTCTCGTTGACCTCCTGAAATAACTTCTCATCGAGTCCGCTCATCTGGGATGCCAGTGTCAGGATTCGATTTTCGTAGCAATGGATGCCAAGCTCCTTCGCAAGCTTCGATGCGATTTCCTTTCCGCCGGTACCAAAGCCTCTTGCAAAAGTAACAACATAATTTTCCATATTTTTCCCTCACAATCTATCTACACTTTTTGAAACCATTTTCAAGCAAGGTTGCTATGCGATGAATCTGCTTAAGAACTCTCTGCTTCGATCGTTCTTTGGATTCGTGAAGAACTCCTCTGGTGGTGCATCCTCCACAACATAGCCCTTATCCATGAACAACACACGGGACGATACATTCTTGGCGAAATCCATCTCATGTGTCACGATCAACATCGTGAGTCCGGAGCTTGCAAGCTCCTTCATTACATTTAATACTTCACCGACCATCTCCGGATCGAGCGCGGATGTTGGCTCATCGAACAGCAGCACCTCCGGATTCATACAGAGCCCTCTGGCGATTGCCACACGCTGCTTCTGTCCACCGGATAACTGCTCCGGTCTGGCGTTAATGTATGGTGCCATGCCAACCTCTTTCAAATGCTTGATTGCACGATCGAACGCCTCTTCCTTGGATACATGCAGGACCTTTCTGGCGCCCTCCATACAGTTTTCCAGCACCGTCATATTGTTAAATAAGTTGAAGGACTGGAACACCATGCCAACTCTGGAACGAAACTCATTAATCTCCTTCTGGACATTCCGGATCTCCTTACCATGGTACAACACCTGTCCACTCGTCTGTGTCTCCAGCTTGTTCACGCACCGGAGCAAGGTTGACTTACCGGAACCGGACGAACCAAGGATACAGATCACCTCGCCCTTCTTCACTTCAAAATCAATCTTCCGCAAAACCTCATGATCACCGAAGGATTTGCTTAAGTCTTTTACTTCAATAATACTTTCTTCATTGTTTTTACTCATAAGCTCACCCTCCTACTGTTTGTCTTCCATATATTCCACAGCAAGCACATAATCTTTTTTGCCTGCCATCTTTTTCTCGATAAATAAGAACAACCGGTTAAATGCCACACAAAGCACCAGATAGATTAGTGCGATTACAAGATACGATTCAAAATACTTGTAATATGTACCACCGACCGTTTTTGCCTGCATGAACAACTCCTGAATACCGATTACATTCAACACAGATGTCATCTTCAGGTTCGTCAGGAATGTGTTCGCCATCTCTGGGATAATGTTCTTGAATGCCTGTGGAAGGATTACATAGAACATTGCCTGCATCGGCGACATTCCCATTGCCAGAGCACCTTCACGCTGTCCGGCATCAATGGATTTGATACCTGCACGTACGGTTTCTGACATATACGCACCTGTATTTAATACAGTTACGAGAATACCTGCAATGATCGGGTTGATGTTCACACCGCCCTGACGGAGACCGAAGTATACGATCATCGCCTGTACGATCATTGGTGTTCCTCGGAACAACTCTACATATAAGAAACAGATAAATTTGAAGAATTTGATAATTCCCTTTTTGATCGGATTATCTTCTTTGTGAATTTTGATATCTCCGACAATACCTACGATATAACCAAGTATGAAACCCACGATCGTACCGATCACAGATACATACAGGGTAATCCATGTTCCCTGCAAGAACATGCTCGAATACTTTTCGGCAAGAAATGCCATCCATTCAAAGATATTGTTCGGGGATGATATACTTAGAATAGCACCCATATGATTTCCTCCTGTCCTACACGTTTTTTATAATTCCTCCGCAGCCTGAAATCATGAAAGGCTGCGGGGGGATCATAATCTAATTAGCTGCTGGCTGTAAGCTGACTGCCTCTTCCATTGTCTTATCCATCTCAGCCTTGTCATTCCATCCGATGGCATCCATCGCCTTCTGAATCTCATCCCGACGGGCGGTATCATCTTTTCTTGTTGCGATACATACATTTGTCATTTCCTCATCGCCCACGAACTTGTCATTGTCATCCAGATAGATAATTGCCAGATCATCGTTTGTCATCGCTGCAGATTCTGCTGTCGGTGCATCAATGACACACACATCAGCCGTTCCATTTGAGATCGCCATAAAGCATTCAGCCGTTGTCTCATAATTTGCACCAAGTGTTGCATCCGGTACCTGATCAAGCAGGTTTACCCATCCGGTACCAAGCTGTGTCGTAAGTGTTACATTCTTTCCTGCCAATTCAGATAAGCCCTTGATTCCTTCCAATCCAGAACCTTTCTTAACAACTAAGCAGTTTGTTCTATAATAGTAAGGATCTGTAAATGAATAAGATGCCTCACGTTCCTTCGTACGACCCATACCTGCGATGATCACATCGTAATCGCCAGCATCGAGTGACATTCCGATGGAATCCCATTCTACCTTGTGGATTTCCAATGTCTTACCCATCTGCTTTGCAAGCTTCTCTGCTACAATTACGTCATATCCATATGCATACATGTTTGTTCCGTAGATTGGAACTGCCTTTTCACCATTTGCAAGCTCATCCGTTTCCTGTGACCAGTTGAATGGAGCATATGCACATTCCATTCCGACTCTTAATACACTGTCATCACTGGATGAATCCTTCTTTCCACAACCGGTAAGAGATGTCAATGCCAATGTTGCTGCAAGCACCATGCTGATTAATTTTCTTTTCTTCATAAACATCATCCTCTCTTTCTTCTCACATTTTTCTTAATTTTCTTAAGTCCTTACCTTTGACTTGGCTGTATTATGTGCCTGTAACGTTATTTTGTCAACACAGATAAGGGATTTCCTAATTTATTTAAAGTTTTGGGGAGTTCATTTTTTATTTTTAGAAAAATAGAGAGGTTTTCTTATTATTTTTATGTTGTTGCGCAGCTTTATCAAGTTGAATTTTATTTTTGCTTGTGTTTCCTTTGTGTAAATCAATTTACAGTTGTTTTTATCAAGCTTTGTTTTTTGTCAATTTCTTTACACCCGTCATAAACAAAAAAGCAGCCGTTTTTTTCCCGACTGCATTCTTCTTGTATATGAAACTTAATATCGAATTGTATGGTTCTTCTTTTCCTCTGACCAGTAACACTGTTCCTGCACGGGGCAGTCAAAACAGTTTCTAGACTGCTTATCCGCATCATACAGCAATGTTGCAAGCGATCTTGCCTGCTCACTCGGTGCCTTATGTCTGCCGATTGCATCACAGATTTCAGCACATTCATGCTCTGTATATCCACATGCCAGAAGGATAGGTCGTGCCAGCTCGGCTCCCGCCTCATGATGGGATTTCCCGGAAGCATACTCCTCACATCTTCCGATATCGTGCAGCAATGCCATTGCATAGATCACATCCTGCCGGAAGGAAAGTCCCTGTTCCAGATTCTTTATATATCCGATTCTTGCCACATCCAGACTATGCTCGATTCCATGCAGGCAGAACACACGCGTGCGTTCCTGCTCCCTGATCCGACGCATATACACCTGAAATTCCGGATGCGCGAGAATTTTATCTACTCGCTCCATTGTTTTCATCTCCGCTTTCTAATTGCAGATACTCTGCCAGAAAAGATAACGAACCACTCACGAGAATGACACCCGTTTCTCCCGCCTGTTCTCTTGCCTTTTGCAGTGCTTCCGCGCTCGTATCCGCAAGCAGGACCGGTACGCCCTGCGCCTGTATCAACGGTGCCAGAATCTCTTTCGGCAGGCCGCGCGGTGTATCTGGTGTGATCACAACTGCCGCTGCCATCGTCGGTGCCAGAATCTCCACCATCTTCTCGTATTCCTTATCTTTCAGTACTCCTATTATATAGATTACCCTGCGGTTTGTAAAATATTTTTCCACCGATGTACGCAAATATTCCCACGCTGCTACATTGTGCGCACCATCCACATAGATATACGGATGCTCCGCCACCTTCGTCATACGCCCCAGCCATACCGTCTGTGCGATTCCCTTATGAATGGCTGTTTCTTCTATATATAGTGTACGCAGCACCGTGATTGCTGTCTGTGCATTCGCAATCTGATGCTCTCCTAAAAGCGGGATATGATATGGTTGTTGCCGTTGATCCATATCCGCATCCATATTGGATTCATCTGGATTCGTTCCACAATCCACCACCTCAGTGCCATCCAGATTCATCTGCACAACTTCCCAGTCTGATGGATTCACTTCTATATAAGAAGCATGTTGTACTTCGCATATCTCCCGTAATACTTTCGATACTTCTGGCACCTGCGGTGCGGAGATCACAGTTGTATACGGCTTGATGATACCTGCTTTCTCTGTTGCAATCTTCGTCAGAGTATCGCCTAAGAACTGCATATGATCCATGCTGATCTGTGCGAACACGCAGATTTCCGGTTTTGCAAGCACATTCGTCGCATCTTGGCTTCCACCCATGCCACATTCGAGCAATACATAGTCAACGTGGTTTCTCGCAAAATACAGAAACGCAACCGCCGTCTCAATCTCGAATACAGTGGGACTGGCAAACCCATCCGTCTCCATTGTCTCGATCACCGCTGCAACCTCTGTGAGCAACACCGCAAATTCATCCTCTGTCATATAGCGTCTGTCAAGCTGGTACCGTTCCAGATACGTCAGAATTGTCGGGGAAATATATCGTCCCACATGATACCCTGCAGCAAGCAGGTTTTCCTGTACAAACGCAAAAATAGAGCCCTTCCCGTTTGTCCCGGCGATGTGCAGTGTCCTGCACGCATCCTGTGGATTGCCGAGTCTCCGTAAGAGCTCCTTTACCTGTGTCAGGCCAGGTACAATGCCCAGCCTGCTTTTTTCTTCAATGTAATTTTGTGCTTCTAAGTAGTTCAATTATTTGTCTCCCTTATATTCTACATGCTGCACTGGCTTTGTAGAATCATCAATCGGACAAATCTCATATCCTTCATCCTTCAAAGTCTGAATCAATGCCGGAAGTGCTTCGATCGTTGCATGATTGTTCTGCAGATCATGCATCAAAATCACGGAATCGCCGGCATTGGCATGTACATACCCAAGTATATTATCATTTAACTCACTTGGTGTCAAAGATGCATCCACTGCATCACCTGACAGGGAATTCCAGTCATAATAAACGATACCCTCGTCATGCAGATATCCGATCAGATCCTGAATATCTACCTTACTTACCTGGTTCGAACTTCCACCCGGGAAGCGGTACAGATGCGTATCCACACCTGTCTGTTCCTGTATGTAATCGTGAATCTTCGTCACGTCTTCCTCGAAGCTTTCCTGACTTGCATATACCTGATCGTACACATGACTGTAAGAATGCATTCCGATCGAATGTCCTTCGTCAACGATCCGCTTGTAATACTGCTGTGCTTCCTTATCATCATTGTAAACAACAAAGAATGTTGCCTTCACATTGTTTTCCTTCAACACATCCAAGAGTTCTCCGGTGTATGTACTTGGTCCATCATCGAAAGTCAAGTATACTTTCTGTCCATTGTAGTACGTCTGTTCCGGTACATCACTGGCTGCTTCCGTCGTCGCCTCTGCATCGTCCGTGGTTTTGTTTGAACCATCGCCATTGTCTGTCAGAGCTACGTGCACACCTTCCGAACCCTTTCCAAGATCTCCATACGCCATCTGCTCACTCGTCATCGTCTCCGTCGATTCATCGATCAGTCCGATGTTTGTACTGACCAGATTCTTTCCTTCCTCCACCCGGTCAACCAGATTCTCTATCCGGTGATCGAGCCGGTTCATCTTCACCATCAGGAACATACACAACGTAATCGGGATCGCACATACGACCAGAAATGTTACCATCAACATCCGCTTAAAGCTCCGTACCTTTCGTTTGTGTGGGTTTGCCTCTTCCCCTACACGACGCTCTTCCGATCTTCTCTTGTGCTTCGGAAATTTCTTTCTCATATTCAGTTAAAGTTTTTTTCTTGTCTTCCATAAAATTTTCCTTTACATTCTCTATATATTGTGGTACATTACCTATGTAATACAAATTACCATTTGCAGCCTTGGGACATTCCCGAAAAAAAGGTTGCAATTTTTATATTATAAAATTCTATGAGTTATGTCAAGTAAATTTTATTTTTTGTTAATCTTTTGTAACACTTTTGTAATATAATTCCCGCCACTTACGGCCTTCCTCCTGCATACCCTGTGTCAGTTTTGCCAGCTCGTCATATTGCTGTTTATACCGCTGCTCCATATTTTTTACTGTTGATTTCAACCGTGACTCATAATCCTCCTGCGTCTTTCGAATTGCTTCATTATAATTCTTATCATTTTCTTTACATCGTTTTTCAAGTTCTTGCATTGTCTGTTCTTTACATAATATATATTCCGACAGACTTATGTCTCCTAGTCGTGATACATCCACGGCATATATCCGCGGTTTGGCTTCCGTTGCTAATTTATATAGAAGATAACTGACTTCCCCGTGCTGTAAAATCTCATATCGTTCAATCCTCTCTGTACCATATACCAATCTCTGAACCTTCCTCTCTCCCAGTGGATTTATCACATACAGACTATCCGTGCCATTTCCCGGATCTGCCATGCGATACCATACATAAAGCTGTGTCCGTTCTCCTGCGACTGGTGCGATCCGAACCGTAGAGATACTCCCCCAGTCGTCACCCTTCACGAGTACCAGTCGTCCTTCCGCAAAAAGCTTATCCCACATTAAAACATTTTCTGTGTTGACATATGCCACATAGATTTCATCCTCCCAGAACAGACTTACACCACAGGAATGATAATCCCGGCATAAACTGCCCCATTGCACTGTCCTGCCCGTCCCAATCACCTGTGCTAAGATCTGATTTCCCTCCTCATAAAGTAAAATCCGTTTATCTCCTTTCCATCTATAAACCGCTTCCACGTTTTCCTCCCAATTCTTTCTTTTACAAATATATTGCCGGAATCGAACAAAAATGCATATTCTGAATATATTATTGTAAGCATATTTGAAAGGAAACGAACATGTCTAAATGCTGTGGCTGTAACAAGAAAGTCTTAAGTAATGCAGTTGCTAACAACACCGATTCCTGCACATGCAGCTTAACAGATAACTGTACCGATGTATGTGTCACACCTCAATGTGGTGACCCAAAGCTGCTCACGGTACTTGTTCCTGTTATCTACGACGAGATTGGCATCAATGTATGCCGGACAATTCCGCTTGCAACCCTGCTTGCAGATTATCCAACAGCAGCATATATCCGGGCAGAGGTTACAAACATCACCTTTGCAACAGGGGCAGCACCTTCCGTAACAATCAAGCCGATTGCCGGACGTCCAAACTGCTACGAGCTGACACTCACAAACCTGACTGTGGATTTTGTCATCTATGTCTATGACTGCTGCAAACGGCTGCTTGCAACCCTCCCTGTCACAGGTGTTGTCTATCTCCCTTCCGCAACAACCGATCCGGAATACGATGAAGATACCAATCCAACTTCCGTAACGATGCAGTTGTTCGCACCATATGGAGTCACCTATACCGATACAACAGCAGCGACACCAAACCTGAATTTTATCGGTTTCCTCTCCACGAACGGAACGGTTTCGCAGGGGCTGAATCTGATGGCAATGTCCAAAGTATTAAACTTCGATATTGCAAATGCGGAAATGACGGTAGGACTTACCCTGATCGTGAAATCCATCTACTACAACCAATACCGGATCCCTCACAACGGAAAAGCGCTCGTATCCAAGGGCACGCTTGCAAGTCCGGAGGAGTCTGTCTGCATGAGCTTTGTAAGCGGAAGCCTCTTAGACCGGAACATCAAGCCATTGGAGCTTTGCAATCCGCTTGACCAGAAGCGAAACTGCGAAAGCTGTACCGATCCCGATGACTGCACCTGTCTGACACCGTCGGATTGAATTTCAAAAATTACCGGAAATTGGTAAAATAATCTCCTTATTTAGGTTCATACTATTTTTATAGAATGAAAACTAGATAAGGAGTGTTTTATTATGAAGAAATTTAAAACAACCGCTGCCATTGCAGCAACTGCTATGATGCTTTCTATCTGTATGTGTGGATGTGGTATGGATGAGACGAGCAAGGATAATGCAACCACTTCGGAACAGACACAGATGACAACCGAAAATAATAACGCAACTGGCGGAAATGCAATAAATTCCAATGGCGTTGGAAATGGAATCAAAGATGCCGCGGACGGTGTCGGCGAAGGTGTCAAGGACGCTGCAGAAGGCGTTGGCGAAGGCGTCAAGGATGCTGCCGAAGGTGTCGGAAATGGTGTCAAGGATGCTGTGGACGGCGTGGAAGATGCCGTAGATGGAAATCAGAGTAAGCGATAATAACAAAGAAAAAGGTTCCGCCTGTGGTATAGTTTTCATACCGCAAACGGAACCTTGTTTTATTTTTTATCGTCCGGTTTCACCTGAAAGGATGGCTCGATCTTATTCATCATCCGGTCATATTGTTCGTACATTTTCTGTACACTGTTTTCTAATAGGTAATAATGCATCACATAAGGAATCAGCAGCACCAAAAGCGCAAACACAAGCGCAACGATGATCAGTGAGCCGCTAAAATTCAAATACAAGATTGAAATCACAGTTGCCAATGCAAACAGTGCCATGACAATAAGGTGTACCTGCCGCTCATGTGCAAAAAACGCGATCTGTACAAGATGCTTTTCCTTCTCATGTTCCCAGTCGACATCCTCTTTTTCTAACAGCGCATCAATATATGCCAGATATTCAGTAATTCGTTTCTTCATATTTCATTCCTCCAGACCATATAGCTATATTTGATTTTTTCGTTTCCTTATTGTATTTCTGTATTCACTTTCATTTCTTCATTATATCGCTGTCTGCATAAATATTCCATAGTCATATGTATATTTCCGTGCTATAATAAGGGTGCATTTTTATGCGCATACATAAGGAGGAAATTATGCCAGACAACAACGGAAATAATCAGAATAACAACGACGATGATGAGTACGAAAAGTATTGCTATCTCTGTCGCAGACCGGAATCCGAGGCCGGTCCATTTATCCGGATGCCGGGAAATATGTATATCTGCAACGACTGTATGCAGAAAAGTTTCGACTCCTTCAACAACGGAGCGATGCAGTTTTTAGACCTCTCCAAGATGCCGAATATCAACATGTCGCAGTTCATGCCATTTGATGATATCCCGACTTCCCAGAAGGTCAAAAAGAAGAAAAAACAGAAGGAAGAAAAGGAACAAAAGCCACTCACAATGGCAGATGTTCCAGCCCCACATAAGATCAAGGCAATGCTTGACGAATATGTCGTCGGACAGGAATACGCAAAGCGTGCCATGTCCGTTGCCGTCTACAACCATTACAAGCGTGTGATCACAGACACAATGGATGACATTGAGATTGAAAAATCCAACATGCTCATGCTCGGGCCTACCGGCTGTGGTAAAACCTATCTGGTTCAGACGATTGCCAAGATTCTGCAGGTGCCACTCGCAATCACCGATGCGACCACGCTGACTGAGGCTGGTTATATTGGCGATGATGTAGAAAGCATTCTCTCCAAACTTCTTGCCGTTGCGGACAATGATGTTGAAAAAGCTGAGCGTGGAATCGTCTTTATCGATGAGATCGATAAGATTGCGAAGAAGAAAGAGACGCGCAGCCGTGATGTCAGTGGAGAGTCTGTACAGCAGGGACTTCTGAAGATCTTAGAAGGTGCCGAGGTTGAGGTACCTGTCGGTTCCGGTAGCAAGAATGCCATGACGCCGATGACAACGATGAATACACGGAATATCTTATTTATCTGCGGTGGTGCATTCCCGGATATCGAGGACATCATCAAGCAGCGTCTGAACAAACAGTCTTCTATGGGCTTTGCCGCAGACCTGAAGGATAAATATGACAAGAACGATAACCTGATCAAGGAAGTAACAACGGAAGATCTGCGTGAATTCGGTATGATTCCAGAGTTCCTTGGTCGTCTCCCAGTGCTTTTCACTCTGGATTCGCTGGACAAGGACATGTACATTAAGATCTTAAAGGAGCCAAAAAATGCAATCCTCAAGCAGTACAAGAAGCTGCTTGCATTGGATGAGGTAGATCTGGAATTCGATGACAGTGCCTATGAAGCAATCGCAGAAAAAGCGATGGAGAAAAAGACAGGTGCCCGCGCACTCCGTGCGATCATCGAGAAATTCATGATGGATATTATGTATGAGATTCCGCGCGACGATAACATCGGTCGTGTCACCATCACCGGCGATTACATCAATGGCAAGGGCGCACCGATCATCGAATTACGTGGTACCAATATTTAAACGACAGGATCAGGAGGTATCAAGATGAAAAAAGTGGAAGTGATCATCCGACCTGAGAAGCTGGATGACATGAAAGAGATTTTGGATGAATGCAGCACAACCGGAGCTATGGTCAGCAATATCATGGGCTACGGTAACCAGAAGGGATATAAGTCCCAGCACCATAACGGCGATTATTTCGTCAATCTTCTCCCGAAACTGAAGGTTGAGACCGTTGTCTCCGATGATGTATGCGAGAAGTTGATCGCCATGGTTACAGAACGTATTCCAACCGGAAGTTATGGGGATGGTAAGATTTTTGTATATAATATAGAAGATGCTGTACGTATTCGTACCGGAGAGCGCGGAGATGATGCTCTATGATGACTGCGATCATCGCACATCGGGGTGCTTCGGCACTCGCCACCCACGAAAACACATTGGAGGCGTTTCAGATTGCGATCAATCTGCAGGCAGATTTTGCAGAGTTTGATATCCGTCGAACGAAGGATCATCAGTTGATTGCATTTCACAATCCAGATTTAAACGGCACGGATATCCGCCAACTTACCTATGACGAAATCTGTAGAATCACCGGCACACACGGTTACCGGGTTCCGCTTTTACAGGAAGTATTGGAGCTGTGCCGCGGAAAAATCAAGCTGGATATCGAGTTAAAAGAAACTGGATATGAACAGAAAATCATTGATCTGGTGGAACGCTATTATGATTACTCCGATTATATGATGAAGTCATTTATTGACCGTTCGGTACTTCGTATCAAGGAGATCGATCCGAACATCAAAGCGGGGCTGCTGATTGGGACACCACGTAACACGATTATCCACCGGTTAAACGAATATTTTCCGCTTCACCGGTTACATGTATGCAAGGCAGATTTTATCTCACCGCATTTCCAGTTCGTGACACGGGAATTTCTCCTGCGCATGCATCTGCATCGCAAAGAAGTTTATGCATGGACGGTCAACGATATTGCAAAAATGAGCAAACTGATCCGCAAAGGTGTCGATGGTATCATCACCGACCGACCGGATTTTGGATTACAGGCACGCATGGCTTTTGAATAATCAGATAGACAAAACAGAAAGGATGAACAAGCATGAAATACAAAGTTGGATTTATTGGTTGTGGAAATATGGCAAGCGCCATTATCGGCGGATTGAAGGCACACGCTGGAATCGATGCTTCGGAAATCATCGCAGCAGATGCATCGGAAGCTGCACGTGAGAAAGCAAAGGAAACCCTTAGTATCTGTACAACTGCATCGAATACGGAAGTATCCACACAGGCAGACGTATTATTCTTATCCGTAAAACCTCAGTATTACGAGACGGTGATCGCAGAGATCCAACCAACGCTCCCTGCCGGGCAGATCATCGTTACAATCGCACCGGGCAAGACACTGGCTTGGCTTGGAGAGCGGCTTGGTGATGTAAAGATCGTTCGTACCATGCCAAATACACCAGCCCTTGTCGGAGAAGGCATCACAGGTGTCTGCAAGAACAACCTTGTCACAGAAGATGAATTTGCATATGTATTGAAATTACTGAGTAGCTTTGGACTTGCCGAGGCAATCCCTGAATCCCTGATGGATGCTGTTGTCTCTGTCAGCGGCAGTTCGCCAGCTTATGTATTTCTGTTTATCGAAGCGATGGCTGATGCAGCAGTAGCCGATGGTATGCCACGGGCACAGGCATATAAATTCGCAGCCCAGGCGGTACTCGGAAGTGCAAAGATGGTTTTAGAGACTGGAAAGCACCCTGCAGAACTCAAAGATATGGTATGCTCTCCTGCCGGAACCACTATCGAAGCGGTTCGTGTCTTAGAAGAAAAAGGATTCCGCGGGGCTGTCATGGACGCCATGAAAGCCTGCACTGCAAAAGCGAAGGGAATTTAACACCCTTCGTCTTGATAAAAAAGAAGCACTCGATCAATTTCATCGAGTGCTTCTTTTTTATGAAAGGTTTTGGGAATACAAATTATAATGAGAAAGAACCCTCTGTTCCATCTGCTGTATAGTATACCATATTTGTCTCTGGCTGATAGTATACGTTCAACTCCTTAATTGTTTTCTTTCCACTTGCCTCTGCTGCCTTTGCTGCGATATCTTGTGTGGAAACCTGACCACCCTGATACTCAACAAAAAGCTTTACTGCCTTAGGAGCGGTTGCCTTAGCTGGAGCTGCTTTCTTTGCAGGTGCTTTCTTAACAACTGGTTCTGCTTCTTCCATCTCTACTGCTTCCTCTTCCACTTTTTTTACAGGTGTTTTTTTAGTGGCAGTAGTTTTCTTAGCAGGTGTTTTTTTAACTGTTGGAGCAGGTATCTTTACTTCTGGCTCTACCTCTGCTTCTTCTACTGGTTCAATTGACTCTGGTTCAATACTTGGCTCAACATTGGTTTCAGTATGAGATTTTTTTACATCAGCCCCAATATCGACAGTTTCATCTTCATCAAAGTCATTGTTCAAAGATAAATCCAATAATTCTTCTTTTTCCTGTGGTTTTGGCTGTTCAGTTTTCTTTTTTCTTCACTGTTATAGCGTGCTTCTCCACTTTTGGTAAGATAAATACCATTTACACGCCGGGAAGTTACCATGGAGGCATAACAGCCGTTGCGGATCTGGAAGAAATAATAATCTCCCTTGATCTTCTGCCAGCCGTTCTGCTGGATTCCCTTTTCATTAAAATAATATTTCTTTCCGCGGATCGTGACAAGTCCCTTTACAGTATGTCCGTTTTCATCATAGTAATAAATGTTTCCGCTGGGTTTGTGGTCAAATTTGTTACGTTTTTTTGATGCTGCGGATACTGAAGCTGAAAATAAAAAAGAGCAACAGATAGCAATAAGAATTGCTGAGATAGAAAATACTTTTAATTTTTTCATAGAGCACCTCCGTTCTTTATGAGCAGATACTTATTTCTGATAAATAATGTACAATGAAGAAATTATCTACTCTAATCATAAGATATATTTTATTATATAAGACAATTTAACTGTGCGCAATATTCAATTAAGGAGAAAAAGCGTTACTGTTCACACACCACTATCCCGCGAGGTGTTTTGGCAT
>OGHU01000651.1_pt1 | contig 23532 bp, 10 predicted proteins | sample 1571521 | NCBI WGS metagenome assembly OGHU01 (sample SAMEA2581963, study PRJEB24529) | metagenome | biome: Human gut stool | place: China | collected 2011 | reverse complement strand
TTTCAATATCAATTCAAAGATAAATATTTTGATGCTGCAAATCTAAGGTTGCCGCTAGGGCGATCCCCGAGCGAAGAGTTTTTGTTGTTTAATGAAAGTTTACAGCCCGAAGTCTTGCACTTATAAGAGAAGATACATAATTTTGCAAAATATCTAAAATGACAACTTATACAGGAATTACAAAGGGACAAGTAAACTTATTTAGGTTTTAAAAAATATTGAGTAAACTAACTTAGGTATAACAAGTGAAGTTGTCAACTAAATCCAGTACAGTACATCTTTTTTCGTTCCACTATAGTTATCTTTGCGTTTGACTATAGTTATCCGCAAGGGTAACTATAGTGTACTTTGCGGATAACTATAGTGGAACGAAAAAATGATAGCGATCGGAATGAAATCGATTAGCAAAAGAAGGAACTAAAAATAGCAGTGAAAAACTATCTATACTATAGCAATTGGTCAAGTACGGCACGGAACACCTTATCGGCATGTTCTTGCATAATCTTAATATAATTAAAGATAGGACGGTTATTTTTCATACTGTGTCCGATACAGTATTCTATTTTTTCAATTTGAATGCCTAAATCATATCCGTGTTGTGCAAATGTCTTTCGGGCGGAATAGTAAGTAACCTTTTTCTTTACCCCCGAAAGTTCTGTTACCTTATTTATATGTCGGAAGACTAAACTATATATTTGTTTATAAGATGAATATTTACCAAACTGCAAATGCCCATTTCTCGACATATATTTATCTATGAGCACTTTTGCTTCAGGCTGCAAAGTAAATACAATTTCATTTTCTCCCTTCTTGCTATTACGTGTTTTGTGACGCACATAACGCATATCGTTCTTATTTTTAAAATCATATACTAATAAATCTCTCAGGTTGATACCACCTAAATAATAGGTAAGCATAAAAATATCTCTCACCATGGATAAAGAAGGCTTTAAAAGCCGGACATCACGTATTCTCTTCAGTTCATCTATTGACAAATCAAGTTCCCGCACATTACTTGCCGGCATCTTAAAGAGGACAAAAGGATGAATGGAGTAAGATACATAATTCATCTTACCGGCATAATTTAATATCACCTTTATCAAAGTCAGATATATTCTGATAGTTGTATCTGCCAGATTCTCCTCGTGAAGAACTTTGGCAAATTCTTGGATATGTATAGGTGTCAATTGAATTAAAGGAAAATCCCCTTTCATATATTTGACTAATCTTTCGGAAGCTATCTTATAAAGTTTATAAGATTTCTCCCGCTCTTCTCCTTTCATGAAATTCATGTATTCTTTTGCAACAGCTTGAAAGGTTATACCTTTTTTCTTTTGTTCATAAGTAATTATACGTATAAGTTCGGTACATGAAATTGCTGGTAAATAGCTGATCGATGTAACAATTTCTTCATACTCATTGATTAGTTTCCGAAGACAGGCATTCATATTCGCTGCATTCTCATGCCTTACTACTCGACCATTTTTTAGTTGATTGGCAGAATCCAAAGTAAATTGGGTAGATATATATCTGGTTTGAGAATGATGTGCTACGGCTATCCTTATTCGATGTCTGCCATTTGATAATTTTTTAGTTGGAACAACTACAATTGAAAAATTCGCCATATCATTTTTAGGTTTATAAATTACTATTTTCCATACAATAAAATAGAAACAAAAAGGTTCATAGTCATTAGGGACTAATCGAAAATCACTCCCACAGCATGGAATATCGTGCAAAAGACGGTATTTTCCATGCATTTGTACGATTCTGCATTGCTATATCTTGATTAAGTCGTTATGTTTGCAACACTTTTTCACAGGTAGAGTGTGAAAAATTACTTTTAAAAAGAGAATCTAACTTTTGTTTAACTTAACAGATGCACCTAATAGATATGGGAAACAACAAAAAAAATGCTTCATTTATTTCAATTGCTGGTTGGAAAAGAATGCAGCCATTGTCTTTTTTACTTTACGACGATTTTACTAATCAACAAAAATATGTTTAACTTTAAAAAACATGGTATGAAAAAAAACTATGTCACAACTGCTGTTGCCTTACTACTTTTAGCAGGATGTAGCAACGATATTAAAGAAACTGATATTCAGTTTACCGGTGATACGGGAGCGAAAGTTTCTTTTAGTGCAGTAATAAACAATCATGAGGCTAGCAATCTTGTTACAAGAGCTACGGAAACAAACTGGGAGGCAGAAGACTCGGTAGGAATCACTTGTGGTACGGAACAAGTGAATATTCATTACAAATACAAGGGCAATGGTCTTTTTGCAGCAAAAGGAGGAAATGCAGAAGAGATTTGGGTATTAGGTTCCGGAGAGTATGATGTAGTGGCATACGCTCCATTTTCTGGTACATCAGGTGAAGAACAACCTGCATTAGAAGTGACTACAGCTAGTGAAAATCAAGCTACAGCAGAAGAACGTGCGAAGATAGATTTTCTTTTTGCCAAAGGGAAGGCTACATCACAAACCCCGAACGTGACATTAGCATTCAATCATGTGATGAGTCGTATTAGATTGGAGTTTCAAGCTGGCGAAGGTGTGGACTTGGCAGATATAACTTGTTATCTTATTGGGCTTAAGAATAATGGTACATTTAATCCTAAAACAGGGGAGACAACAGTCAGTGAAGACCCTGTTACGGATAAAGATGATATTTATTGGGATAAAATAGGAGAGCAGGATAATTATACAGTACAAGCTATTTTACTGCCACAGAAGGTGCAAGGCAAAGTAACTATCCAAGCTAGAATGAACGGTTATCTTTATGAAGCCGAGTTTGCTAACTTGACAGAATTGAAATCAGGATTTTCTTATAATTACATCATCAAGACAAATAAATACGAGGACAATAATTATGTGTTGACAATTACAGAACAAACGCAAATAATAGGATGGGAGGATGAAAACCACGATCCTATAACATCCGACCCGAGTATAGCTGAAACTGGAACAGAGATAACTAATCCTAGTTGGAATATTACAGAAGAAACCGTAACTCCACAGCCTGTTGTGAAGTGATCTGTTTACCAATCTAATATAGATAAAAATGCTAAAAATATAAACATGAGATTTATGAAAATATATAATTATATATCAATGCTTTTTCTGGCTGGCGCAGCCATAGTTGCGTCTTGCTCGCAAAATGAAGAACTCACCGGAGAAACACCGGATTCTTTGCAGGGATTTCAGATTAGTGTGTCTGATGAAGGATTTATGGACGAAAGTGGTAAGACACGTGCTACAGAGAATGGATATACTACCCGATTTTCTAACGGAGATGCTATCGGTATATTTGCGGTAAGAGGAGAAACGGTGGTAGAGGATATCAAGAATCGGAAATTCACACTGACAGATGGCTATTGGGAATTGACTGATGGAGGGGATCCTATTGAATACAAAGGTTCACAATTTCAGCGGATGACTTTTTATGCATACTATCCGTATAATGCGAATGTGACTTTTGATCCGACGAAGGTGGATCCTTTTGAAACATACGTCAACAATTGGAAAATAGGCAGTGAACAAAATGAAGGAAATTATACACAATATGATTTGATGACGAGTACGGGTAGTGTTCAGGGGGATCGTTTGAAAGGACAGATCGCTTTTACTATGCAACATCGGATGGCTCTTGCGGTAGTGAAGATGCCTAATTTGACCTATAGCTTTACAAATGGCGGTATAGATGATTATTTGTTACCATTAACAGCCGGTTCGTTTACAGTGAACAATACTCAAGCAACTCCTTATTATCAGGAAAGTACGGATACATACCGTTTCTTGGTTAATCCGAAGAAGGAATTCTCAATTAAGGGTACTTATTCTGGAGTAAGTGAGATGGAATATGAAGCTAAAGGTACGCTGGAAGGAGGAACGGCGAAAATGTATACCATCGAAGATAAAAGTAAAATCAACCATACTTTGCAGGTAGGAGACTATTTTTGTGCAGATGGAAAAATAGTTTCAGTAGATGCGGAAACGGTGCCGGAGAATGTGATTGGTATTGTATGTTATGTAGGAAATTCACAACCCAGTGTAACACATACTGAACTCTATTCAGCAGAAGTTGATGCTTTGCGTCGCGATTTCCCTGCATGTACGCACGGTATAGTGCTATCTATTAAGAATTCTGTGGTAAAAGATAGTGAACAAAATGATGTTGCTTTGAAAATGTTCCATTCAAGTAAGTCCGGTTATTATTCAGACTGGTTTACTTCAGATGAGAATTGGGCAAACAAGTTTGTAGGTTGTAACACAGAGAAGGATGTTAACAAGAATGATGCTTCATTGGTTTTCCCAGCACTAATGGGATACAATAATACACAGTTACTTACTATGTGTTACGAAGGTATGGGTAGTCCTTCTACTTGCGACCATGCTTATGCGTATATCAAGGCTTATCGTGAAGCGGAAGCTATTCCGGCAAATGTGACTCCTTGGTATTTGCCCTCTATAATGTGTTGGGATACAGTCGCTAAGAATTTGAGTGTTATTAACCGTTGTCTCAAGAATGTAAATGGTGATGAGATGACCTCTGTCGAGTCAGGAACTAACAGTGGACACTATTGGAGTAGCACACAGCGTTCTCCAGCCAACCAATGGACACACGGTATGGCTGGTGGAAGATATCACATAATTTGTGAACGTGATTCGCGTGCCGGTTATTTCCGTATGATGCTTGCATTCTAAAATAATGACGGTATATAAAGTCCGTTAAAATTATACTTATATCATGAACATATACATATATGAATAAGAAAAACTTTATAAAGGGGACAACCTTACCTGTCGCTCTGTTTTTCACTATAGCAACTTTTGCACCTGCATGGGGATTGCAAACAGCTTCGGCAGCCATCGAAGTTGTACAGCAGCAAAGTACTATAAAAGGAACAGTAGTAGATAGCCAAGGCGAACCGATAATTGGAGCAAGTGTACTTGCGGAAGGAACATCTAATGGTACAATTACCGATATTGACGGTGTATTTAGAATAAATGTACGTCCCGGTGCGAAATTGAAAGTATCTTTTATAGGTTATACCGATAAAAAAGTAGTAGCGAAAAATGACATGAAAGTCATTCTGGTAGAGGATGTGACAGCACTTGAAGAGGTGGAAATCGTAGCTTATGGTACGCAGAAGAAAGTGACCATGACAGGAGCTATCGCTAGTGTGAAGGGAGAAGAATTGACCCGTGTATCTGTAGGTTCGGTTTCCAATGTATTAGGAGGGCAGATGACAGGTTTGACTACCGTACAATATTCCGGTGAGCCGGGAGCGGATGCCGCTGAAATTTTTATTCGTGGTAAAGCTACTTGGGAAAATTCTTCACCGTTAATTCAGGTAGACGGTGTGGATCGTGAAAGTATGAGTGATATCGACCCGAATGAAATTGAATCCATTTCTATCTTGAAAGATGCTTCGGCAACAGCCGTATTTGGTATTCGTGGAGCAAATGGGGTCATTTTGATTACAACTAAACGAGGAAAGGAAGGAAAGGCGAAAATTTCGTTTACTACTTCTGCTTCTGTATTGATGCCTACAAAAATGGTAGAACAGGCAAGTTCCTATGACTATGCCCGTTTTCATAATCAAATGATGTCCGGTGATGGCAAATCTGCCTTATTTAGTGATGGCGTGATTCAAAAATTTGCAGATGGTTCCGATCCTATTCGTTTCCCAAATATACAATGGGCTGACTATATTATGAAAAGCTCTACGCTTCAGAGCCAGCATAATCTGAACATCTCGGGAGGAACAGATAAAGTACGTTATTTCATCTCTGCAGGTGCTTATACGCAAGGAGGACTTTTTAGTGAGTTTGATCTTCCTTATAATTTAAGCTATCAGTACCGTCGGTTTAACTATCGTACAAACTTGGATATGGATGTCACTAAAACGACTACTTTGTCATTCAATATTAGTGGTAATGTGAATAATTCAGATCAACCGCGTACGAGTCAGGGATCTTCCGGATTGATTAAAAATATGTATTATGCTACTCCTTTCTCCAGTCCGGGAATCATAGACGGAAAATTAGTAAATTCGAGCGATGAGACTTATTCGGACGGGCTGAAATTACCATTTACTGGAGGTACAGGTATGGGATATTATGGAAATGGATTCAGCCAGACCAGCAACAATTCGCTGAATGTAGATGTGATTCTGGATCAAAAAATGGACTTCTTGACTAAAGGACTTTCTTTTAAAGTGAAGGGATCTTATAACAGCTCGTTTACAGTTAATAAAGTCGGTTCTGGTGGGTCTATTGCTACATACACTCCTGTATTGATGGATGACGGTAGTATTGCTTATCGTAAGTTTGGAGAGAATACAGATGTGAAGTATTCGTATACTACAGGCAAAGCACGTAATTGGTATATGGAAGCCAGCTTTAATTATAATCGTACTTTTGGTGATCATACGGTGACAGCCTTAGTTTTGTATAATCAACAGAAAGAGTATTATCCGAAAGTATATTCGGACATTCCTCATGGATATGTCGGATTAGTCGGACGTGTCACTTATGATTGGAAGAGCCGCTATATGGCAGAGTTTAATGTGGGTTATAACGGTTCGGAAAACTTTGCGTCCGATTTGCGCTTTTCTTATTTCCCGGCTGGTTCTATAGGTTGGGTGATGAGTGAAGAGAAGTTTTTCCGTCCTTTGAAGTCGGTGGTTAGCTTCTTGAAATTACGTGCCAGTGTCGGTTTGGTAGGTAACGATAATATTGGAGGATCGCGGTTTATGTATATGGCTGATCCATATAATGTCGGTTTAGGTGACTTGGCAAATCGTGTAACGGCAAGTGGAGGAGCAACTAACGCCTGGGGATATGGATTCGGAACAGATAATGGTACTGTTAGTCTGGGTGCGCGTGAGGTAGCTAAGAATAACCCTGCTGTGACATGGGAAAAAGCTCTGAAACGGAACTATGGTGTTGATATTAACTTCCTTGATGACCGTCTGAAAACAACCTTTGAATATTATAAAGAACGTCGTAATGACATCCTTTTGCGTGACGGTACAGCTCCGGGAATGTTAGGGTTCATTACTCCCTATTCAAATTTAGGAAGTGTAGACAGTTGGGGCTGGGAACTTTCTTTAAAATGGAACGATAAGATTGGCGATAATTTCCGTTATTGGGCGGGTATTAACCTTTCTTATAATCAGAATGAGATTCTTGAAAAGAAGGAAGCACCGCAGAATAATTTATATCAATATCAGAAGGGACACCGTATCGGTTCGCGTAGTCAATATGTTTTCTGGCGCTTCTATGATGAGGATACACCTGCGCTATATGAGCAGACATTTAATCGTCCGTTCCCCACTCACGAGAGTATTCTTCAAAATGGAGATGCAGTATATGTTGACTTGAATGGTGACCGTAAGATTGATGCAAATGATGCAAGTTATGACTATGGCTTTACAGACGATCCTGAATATATGCTAGGTATTAATTTAGGATTCAGTTGGAAGAATCTGGAAATAAGTACTCAATGGACAGGGGCCTGGAATGTAAGTCGTATGATTTCGGATGTATTTCGTCAACCGTTTTATTCATCTTCCAATAGCGAGCAGGGAGGATTGTTGGCATACCATCTGGATCATACATGGACACCGGAAAATCCGTCACAATCTTCGGAGTATCCGAGAGCTACCATTGATAATGCAAAGAATAATTATGCTACTTCCACTTTATATGAGAAAGATGCCAAATACTTGCGTTTGAAAACTCTTCAGGTGGCATACAATTTTCACTTCCCATTAATGAAGAAACTTGGACTGAATACATGTCAGTTGGCTTTTGCAGGATATAATTTGTGGACGATTACACCTTATTTGTGGGGTGATCCGGAGGCAAGAGCTACTAATGCACCTTCTTATCCATTGTCCAAGACTTATACGTTGAGCTTGAAATTAGGATTCTAAAATAGATAAAGGAAAGATACAATGAAATTACAAAATAAATGGTTCATCGGTGCGATGTTGGGAGCGGCGGTTTGTTTGGTTTCCACTTCATGTGTGGACGAAATTAAATTCGGAAACTCTTTTTTGGATAAGGCACCGGGCGGAAATGCTACTATTGACACAGTGTTCAATAGTGCGGAATATACGCGCCAATTTTTGAATACCTGTTACAGTAGACAGTATTACGGATTACCTTATAATACGGACAGTAACGGTAATATTCCTGATTCTTCCAGTCCTTATTTAGGAAAGAAGGATGCGCTAACAGACTGCTGGTCACTTTATTTTAGTGACGCAACTGTATATCAGCAGTATTATTTGGGTTCTCTCAATGCCAACTATGGCACGCGTGGTAATATTTTCCCATATACACGGGAAATGGTATGGGAAGTAGTGCGCTGGTGCTGGTTGTTAATGGAAAATATAGATAGAGTGCCGGGCATGGATAGCACTGAAAAAACTCAGTTGGTGGCAGAAGCTAAATGCCTGATTGCGGCACGCTATTTTGATATGTTCCGTCATTATGGAGGTCTTCCATTGTTATATGCTTCATTCACCGGTACGGAGTCAGGTTATGAAATCCCCCGTGCTACGGTAGAGGAGACTGTTAACTACATGATAAAGATGTTGGATGATGCTATCAATTCCGGCGGATTGGTGTGGGCTTATGCTGATGCCGATCTTGCTAGCAAGGCCGGACACTGGACAAAGGCCGGTGCGATGGCATTGAAATGCAAAATCTGGCAATTTGCCGCTTCTCCGTTGTTTAATGATGTCAACGGATATGCAGGAGGAAACTCAGAGGCTGAACAGCAGCATCTGGTATGGTACGGCGGCTACCATGCGGAACTTTGGGATAACTGTTTGAAGGCTTGTGAAGCATTCTTTAAAGAGCTGGAGAGTCAAGGCGGATATAGCCTGAATAAGGCTTCGGAAGAAACACCGGAACAGTATCGGCAGGCATATCGTATGGGATATATTCGTCAGAACAGCAAGGAGGTCTTGCATTCTGTCCGCACGAATATGTCGGACGCTTTCAACTCAAGTTCTTATATGTGGCATTCCTGGGCTGTTCCGTCACTTTGTCGTACCGAATATCCGCCTACACAGGAATATGTGGAGATGTTCCCATGGGCCGACGGTACTCCGTTTGACTGGAAAAAGACGGAAACAGAAGGTAAGTTGGATGCAATGTTCCTGACCGGAACATTCAAAAATGGAGAACAACTATTGTCGGAAATCGTATTAACCCGTGATCCTCGTCTGTATGAGCATTGCATGGTAAACGGATTGCCGAAGATGTTAGACTGGAGTGCAGGAACAATGTCCGGTTTACCTTATGAATTGTGGGTCGGAGGATACGATGAAGGACAAAATGCTGCACTTGAATCAGGTAACTATGCGACTGGTTATAAAAATATGAAATATTATTTGGGAACAGAGTACCAACGTCAGTATACGCATTGGGTATATCTTCGTTTATCTGACATTTATTTAACTTATGCAGAGGCCTTGCTTCAAGCCAAGAATGATCACCGGGGTGCTATTGACCAAATGAATATAGTACGTGCCCGCGTAGGATTGAAGAAAGATTTGGCGGAGTGTGTTACAGATAAGAATTTACTTTCTGACAAAGCAGCCTTATTGGAAGAATTGCTGTGCGAGCGTGTTCGGGAATTGGGGCTTGAAGATAGCCGTTACTTTGATCTTGTCCGTTACAAGCGTGCCGATCGTTTCGAGAAGCGCCTGCACGGGTTGCTCGCCTATCGTTTGGATGATACCGGTAATCGTATAACGGGAAATGCTAAATGGAATGAAGGAGATAAGAACAAGGGGGCATTGCAGCCTACTCGTTTTGAATATGAAAGGTTTGAGTTATCCAAGCCGGTCCGTCGGTGGTGGACATACGGATTTGATCCCAAATGGTATCTTTCTCCATTCCCGCAAACGGAAATTAACAAAGGATATGGATTGATTCAGAATCCGGGTTGGTAATGTGAGACAGCGAAATAGATTAAAACAATATTGAATATTGATTTATATGAGAAAAAATAAGATTCTGATACTGGCTTTACTGGTTTGTTTGAGCATTCCGGTCAGAGCACAGAATACAGACAACAACATTATAGGTATTGTTGTTGATAAATCGGGAAACCCAGTCTATGGAGCGTCCGTTAATGTGGAAGGTGGCGCAGTGGAGACCCGGGTTGAAACTGATAAAGATGGTAAATTCGAGATTGCGGTCGAGAAAGGACAACGTTTGAGTGTCGTTTCTGTCGACAAAGGCTCTACCACAGTTGTGGCAAAGACTGATGGTCCGATGACTATTGTGATGGGATATGCAGCTCAGACTATTGATGTGGGAGCTAACCGGACATTCAGTCGTCATGAATCAACAGCAGCTGTTTCTACCACCTATAACGAAGAGTTTAATAAGCGGTCTTCCCGGAATATATCCAATTCTTTATATGGATATGGATTGGGCCTTACTACTTTGCAGAATGCGGCCAGTACCGGGTTAATGGCAGATCCTACCTTTTATGTACGTGGTTTGCAGAGCTTGTCAAGTAGTACACCGCTTGTGCTGGTTGACGGTTTGGAACGAGACATGAGCTTGGTGAGTCCGGAAGAAGTAGAATCCGTTTCCATCCTGAAAGATGCCGCGGCTGTGGCATTGTACGGATACAAAGGGGTGAACGGTGCGATCTTGATTACTACAAAGCGTGGTAAGTACAAAACAAAAGAGATAACTTTTACGTATGATCATATCATTAACACTCAGTCTCGACGTCCGGAATTTGTAGATGCAGCTACGTATGCTTCTGCAGTGAATGAAGCGCGTGGATATGAAGGTTTGGGAGCTCGGTATACTCCGGAAGAAGTCGATGCTTTCCGTAATGGAGTAGGTAGTGGAGGGGCTTCCCGTATGTACCCTTATCTCTATCCTAATGTGAACTGGATTGATGAAACCTTTAAAGACAGAGGAGTTTCTAATAAATATACGATCGAATTCCGTGGGGGAGGAGCAAAGTTCCGCTACTATACTATGGCGAATTTATTAACAGACAAAGGGTTTATCAAAACCCCGAATGCAAATGACGGATATTCTACACAGAATATGTATTCACGTGCTAATTTGCGTACAAATCTGGATATTGATTTAACCGCCACTACCAAATTGAAGTTGAATCTTCTCGGTACCTTGTCCGAATCTCGGATTCCGGGGGCTTCGGTTAACCTATGGGATATGATTTATTCGATTCCTTCTGCAGCTTTTCCGGTTCGTACGGAAGATGACAGTTGGGGAGGAAGTACTACTTGGGCGGGAACATCGAATCCTGTCGCACAATCGCAGGGAGCTGCTTATTCTAAAGGACACTCTCGCAGTTTGTTTGCCGACCTTACCTTGTCACAAGATTTATCTGGTTTGCTGAAAGGATTGGGAGCAAACTTTCGTTTAGCTTATGACAACTATTCCAATATTCTGGAAGACCATAGCAAGACTTATACGTATGCCGGTTATGCAACAAGCTGGACAACTAACGGTCCGTTTTATACTGCCATTTCAGGTGGCGAATCCAGTGAAATGGGTTCGGGTGCAGGTATTGACAACTGGGCGCGCCAATTTAACTTTGCAGGTAGTGTCGATTACAATCGCTCGTTTCGGAAGTGGGATGTGTATTCTCAATTCAAATGGGATTATGAGTATCGTGATTCATACGGATTGAACACTACTATTTATCGGCAAAATGTATCCTGGTATAATCATGTAGGCTTCTCTAATCGCTATTATTTGGATCTGGCATTGGTTGGCTCGGCCTCCAGTTTATTGGCACCGGGGCATAAATGGGCTTTCTCGCCTACCATTTCTGCTGCTTGGGTGCTTTCGGAAGAAAAATGGTTGAAAGATGTGTCTTGGGTGAACTTCCTGAAATTGCGCGCTTCGTTTGGAGTGATCAATGTTGATTATCTGCCTAAAGACGGAAGTACTACCGTATATGACTATTGGGATCAGATTTATACGACTACCGGTACGCAATATAAGTTTAACAGTAGTTACGACTCTGAATTCGGAAGTACTATTATCGGGCGCCTGGCAACTGCTAATTCGACACATGAGAAAGCGTATAAATACAATGTTGGTGTTGATGCCGTGTTGTTCAATGGACTGGACGTGACGGCAGAAGGCTATTACCAACGGAGAAAAGATATTTGGGTCTCTTCCGAAGGAAAATATACCGATGTGTTGGGCGTAGATGCTCCGTTCGAGAATGCCGGAATCGTTGATAGCTATGGCGTGGAACTAGGACTTAACTATACGAAACGGTTAGGAGATGTAGTGTTCAACCTTGGCGGTAATTTTGCTTGGAATAAGAATGAAATTAAGGAACAACTGGAAGAACCGCGTTTGTATAAGAATCTTGTGCAAACAGGAAATCGGTTGGGACAAGTATATGGAATGGTAGCTGAAGGTTTCTTCAAAGATAAAGAAGATATAGCAAACAGCCTTCCGCAAAACTTTAGTACGGTAGTGCCGGGAGACATAAAATATAAAGATGTGAATGGAGACGGAATCATTGATGCCAATGATAAAACAGCTATCGGTTATAGTACGACGGCTCCGGAAATTTATTATTCTTTCCATTTGGGAGCCGAATGGAAAGGGATTGGAGTAGATGTAATGTTCCAAGGAACAGGTAACTATTCTGCTGTCTTGAATACGAAGAGTATGTTTTGGCCGTTGATAAATAATACGACACTTTCTACTCATTATTATGAGAATCGTTGGACACCGGAAAATCAAAATGCCAAATATCCTCGTTTGAGTTCACAGAGTAATGCCAATAACTATCAGGCTAATACGGTTTGGTTGGCAGACCGGTCATTCTTGAAATTACGTAATGCGGAGGTGTATTACAGATTCCCGAAAGAATGGATGAAGAAGACTAAGATATTGGGGAGTGCCAAGTTATATGTCAGAGGAACAGACTTGTTCTGTTCAGATCATATTGATGTGACAGATCCGGAATGTTATGGTGTAGCGACTCCGCTGAATAAGAGTGTAGTAGTCGGTGTTACGATTGGTTTTTAATCATAAAAACAAAGCGAAAGAATGAAACTGAAAAACATTATCTACGGAATGATGTGTGTAGCCGCACTCGGTTCCTGCTCAGATAAGATGGAATATCATGAGTACAATAACTATGATGAGGATTTTGTGAAGCTCAACTTCGGTAATGTAGGAGGGCTGATAACAAATATCTATTTGTCCATGGATGTGGACTTTGGAAACTATAGCGGGGCAATTCTTGGTTCTGCTACCGATGAGTCCGAATATGCTTATTCGGGAAATCAGATTGAAGACTTTTACAATGGTTCTTGGAGTCCGTCGAATGCTAAAAGTAGCATGTGGACGTCCTGTTATGAAGGGATAGCCAATTGTAATTTGTATCTGGAGAAGTTTACCGGACTGACATTTCCCGAGTTGGCTTTGAACAGTGATTATGCACAACAGATGTTCCGCTATGCCAATTACGAGTATGAGGTGCGTTTCCTGCGTGCATATTTCTACTTTAACTTGGTACGGCAATATGGAGATGTGCCGTTTAGCGACCATATATTAACAGCCGAAGAATCGAATACGTTATCGCGCAGACCGGCACAGGAGATTTTTGATTATATCATAGCCGAATGTGATGATATAAAGGATAAGATTATTGTCGATTACAGTAAACTGGGAGATATGGCATTGCCTAGTAGTCCGGCGGAAACAGGACGTGCCAACCGTAAAACGGTATTGGCCTTGAAAGCTCGTGCAGCATTGTATGCGGCAAGTCCTTTATTTAATCCGACTGATAATAGAGAACTGTGGTATCGTGCAGCTAAAGCCAATAAGGAAATTCTAGATGACAGTAATGGGTTTGCTGAAAAGGCAAAACTCTTAGTGGAGGATTATTCATCACTTTGGAGCAAGGACAATTACAATGACGCTACTAATGAATTGATTTTTCTCCGTCGTGCCACTACTACCACTAATTCTTTTGAGGGATATAACTTCCCGGTAGGGTTGGAAAATTGTAAAGGTGGAAACTGTCCCACACAGACACTGGTAGATGCGTATGAGATGAAGGATTCAGGGTTGCGTCCGGACGAGTTGGATAACTATGATCCTGCTAATCCTTATTATACCAACCGCGACCCTCGTTTCTATCTGACTATTGCCAAGAATGGGGACGAAAAGTGGCCTAACTGGAATACTGTTCCTCTGCAAACCTATCAGGGCGGACTAAATGCGGAGCCTTTGAGTGGCGGAACTCCGACTGGCTATTATCTGAAGAAGTATTGTCAGACGGCAGTAGACTTACGTGCCGGTACAGCTTCAAAGACCTATCATTCATGGATTACGTTCCGTTTTGGAGAGTTCTATTTGAATTATGCAGAGGCTGTATATAAGTATCTGGGTAGTCCGTATGCAACGGATAATGAATTTACAACTTCGGCTGTGGATGCTATCAAAGTAGTTCGTACGCGTGCCGAGATGCCCGGATTCCCTCAAGGGATGACCAATGATGCTTTCTGGAAGAAATATCAGAATGAACGTATGGTAGAATTGGCCTTTGAAGGACATCGTTTTTGGGATGTACGCCGTTGGAAGGAGGGTGATAAACATTTCAAGAACATTGTTGAAATGAAGATTACGAAGAATGGGGATGATACTTATACGTATGAACGTAAGGTAAAAGAAAGAAGTTGGGATGATAAGATGTATTTCTTCCCGATTCCGCAGAGTGAAAAATCTAAGAATCCTAATTTGGAGCAGAATCCGGGGTGGTAACCCACAACCGGAATGCTGATGAATAGTGATAGGATATTCTTGCATAGAACGGATGTTTATAGAATAAAAAAACGAAAGAAATGAAGAAACATTATATAATACTGGGGCTGTTTTGTCTGCTGGCCATAGTTGCCTGCTCGGATAATGACCCCGTCGTTGAAGTGAACAATGGCAATCAGACGGAAGAGGAGTTGCCGCCTCTGCCTACTGAAGTTATAACGGGTAGCCGTGCAATGTGGGTTAGTTACGACCCGGCACCAAATGTTGACGCCAATAACTCTTCCGGCATATCATCCGCATTGATTAGCTGGAGATTATTGAAGACCGATCCGTCTAATGTTGCTTTTGATATTTATAAGTCGGTAGACGGCGAGACGGAAGTGAAATTGAATGAGAAACCTATTTCGAATACTACTTCTTGGGTGGATGCGGATATTGATGTATCAAAAACGAATGTATATCGGGTAACTCTTGCTAATCAGGCTGAAACGCTTTGCGATTATACATTTACTTCTGAAATGGCAGAAAAGTTTTATCATGAAATTAGATTAAACATGAATGTACCCGATGCATCGATTACATATTCTCCTGATGATATTCAGCTAGGTGACTTGGACGGTGACGGTGAATTAGAGATTGTGGTGAAGAGAGAACCATACGACGGAGCGAATATGGGAGTTTGGTTTAATGGTACTACTCTGTTGGAAGCATATAAAATGGACGGGACTTTCTTGTGGAGGATTGATTTGGGAATTAACATCCGTTCCGGATCACATTATACTTCTTATATCTTGTATGATTTTGATGGTGACGGTTTGTGTGAAATTGCTTTCCGTACTTCCGAAGGTACAAAGTTTGCCGATGGCAAGATTATCACTGACGCAAATGGGAAAGTGAATGATTATCGTAATCGTCAAACAGATGGTAAAGGTTGGTACTCCGGAGCGGCTATTGCGAGAGATCTGAATGACCCGTCTACAGCTACTACTTGCGGTTTGATAATGGAGGGTCCCGAATATATCTCTATTTGCAGGGGATATGACGGACGTGAAATAACTCGTATAGATAATATTCCACGTGGAGGAGAAGGATCGAAAGTGTCACGTGCCAAGTATTGGAGTGAATATTGGGGAGATGATTTTGGCAATCGTATGGATCGCTTCTTTATCGGTGTTGCTTATTTGGATGGTATTCCTGATGAAACAACCGGAGCGCGAGTGGCTAATCCTAGTTTGATAATCAGTAGAGGTATTTATAAGAATTGGCAGGTTTGGGCACTTGACTTGAAAGGTAATGAACTGGTTCCACGTTGGAAGTTTGATACAGCAGATCATTCGTCTAAATGGTTAGCGATGTGTTCACACTGTTTCCGTGTTGCTGATTTGGACGGTGATGGAAGGGATGAGATTTTGTATGGTTCGGCAGCTATTGACGATAATGGAAGCGAGTTATGGTGTAGTGGAAATGGGCATGGAGATATATTGCATGTCGGAAAATTCATAAAAGACCGTTCCGGATTGCAGATTGTTGCTTCTTTTGAAGAATCAAAAGATTATGAAGGTCAGGGAAATGGATATGCCTGTCAGGTGATTGATGCAAGAGATGGCAGTATGATTACTGGTCATGGAAGAAATTTACCGGTAGATGCAAGTGATGTCGGGCGTTGTATAGTAGCGGATGTTGACCCGGATAGTCCGGATTTTGAATATTGGTCTTCTACCCAAGAAGGTATGTTCAGTTGTAATGGTACCGGATTGGTTTCTACTACATATCCTACTGGCATTGCTAATGGTGTGATGTATAATGTGGCTATTTATTGGAGCGGACAATCGACACGGGAAATGTATGACCGTACTTGCATTGTAAGTTATAAAGACAATCCGGATGTTAATAAAACGAATAAGAAACGTTTGTTAAGTTTCAAAGATGCGTATGGAACGAATGATGGTAACCATGGAACCAAATACAATCCTTGTTACTACGGAGATTTCTTGGGTGACTATCGTGAAGAAGTTATTTTAGGCTCAAATGATAACAAATCAATCTATATATTCTCTACGAATCATCCTACTACTCATCGTCTGCCGCACTTGATGACAGACCATAACTATGATATGTCGCAGGCTATGCAGAACATGGGATATAATCAGGGTACCAACCTTGGTTATTATGTGGGCGCCGAAACTTTGAAGACATCCGAAACGGAAGAACCGAAAGAGTAAGAAAAGTCTTATTTTATTTAGTATAAGTTTATAAGGAAAGAACAATCCGGTTACAGTATCGGGTTGTTCTTTTTTCATATTTGAACGAATCGCCATATATATGGATAATATTCTATTTCTTAATTGAACAGCTCTCCCTACCTTTGTAAGGTGAGATAGCAAATATACATATGAAAAAACTCTTTATCCTTTTGTTCCTCTTCATCACTTTAGGAACAAACGCACAAAACAATAAAGTTTCCGGCCTCAACGCCCGCCAGTTTCATAAATATTGGAAGGTAGAGTCGGAATCTCCGGATTATAAAGTGACATTTCAGGGTGATACCGCTGAAATACTGTCTCCTAAAGGCCTTACCTTATGGAGGAAAGAAAAGATGAGCGGGCGGGTAACCATTGAATATGATGCGTGTGTAGTTGTAGAAAAAGAAGGAGACCGTTTGAGTGACCTGAATTGCTTTTGGATGGCTTCGGACCCCAAACATCCTGATAATATATGGAAACGTGAGAAGTGGCGTAGCGGAATCTTTCTGAATTGTTATTCTTTGCAACTCTATTACATGGGATATGGTGGAAACTATAACTCTACTACACGCTTCCGTCGTTATGACGGCAATGAAGCAGGAATCACAGATCCCAAAGTACGTCCTGCTATACTGAAAGAATATACAGATTCCGAACATTTGCTAAAAGCGAACCATTGGTATCACATTAAGATAACAAATGAAAATAATAGGATTAGTTATTACATAGACGGCAAGCGACTGGTGGACTTCCGCGATGCCGAACCTCTGACAGAAGGATGGTTCGGCTTTCGTACCACCTTATCCCGTATCCGCATTACAAACTTCCGCTATGAATGTTTACCACCCCAAACGTCTACTGTTCCTTTACATTGGATAGGCAATACTCCTGAACAAGACAAAGCTGTAAGTTTCGGAGTTCCTTTTGATGAAGGCTACCTATTTCCTGAAACTTCATTGCGACTAAAAACAGATAGAAATCAAGAGATTCCGGTAGATACTTGGCCATTGGCTTACTGGCCGGATGGTTCCGTGAAATGGAGCGGAGTTGCCGGAGTCATTCCTGCCGGAACAGAAAGACTGACATTAGAAAAAGCCCCCCGGAAAGCAAAAATTATCAATAAACAGCCTAATGCTTCTATTGCAATCACTGAAACGCCTGAAAATATTCAAATTGAAACAGGCGTACTTTCTGTATTTATTCCCCGGCGAGGAGATTTCCTGATGGATAGCCTGCTCTATAAAGGAACTAAAGTAGGAGAGAAAGCGCGTCTTATTTGTAGTACTCAAAGCGAGCCGATTCAGGAAAATACATCTCAAATATCTTTTACTCGTTACATAGGAGAAATAAAATCAGTAACCATTGAACGTTTCGGCTCTGTACGGGCACTTGTCAAGTTGGAAGGTGTGCATCGGAACAGGAATAGGGAGATTGAAACGAGTCACGCTGAAAATAACCAAGTGAGTCACTCTAAAGGGAACCAAGTGAATCACTCTGATGAAAACAGTCTGAATAACCGTGAGTGGCTTCCTTTTGTGGTACGTCTCTACTTTTATGGTGGTAGTGAACAGGTCAAAATGGTACATAGCTTCGTCTATGACGGAGATCAGAAGAAAGATTTCATTCGTAGTTTAGGTATTCGTTTCGATATTCCTATGCGTGAAGCTTTGTATAATCGTCATATTGCTTTCTCGTGTGCGGATGGAGGAGTATGGAGCGAGCCGGTGCAACCATTGATAGGACGTCGCATGCTGACTTTAAATAAGGCAGATAATAAGAAAAACAGTCATGAAAAGAATGATACAAAACTGATACCGACTGATGAACCTTCTCTGCAACAGCAGCAAATGGAAGGCAAACGTATTCCGCCTTATGACTTTTTCGATGAAAAGAACCGTTCTCTGCTCGATAACTGGGCTTCATGGAATGACTACCGTCTGTCTCAACTCACTGCTGATGCTTTCTCCATTCGTAAACGCGCCAATAACGATAATCCCTGGATAGGAACCTTTTCCGGCACACGTAGCGATGGATATATTTTTGTCGGAGATATTACCGGAGGATTAGGACTTTGTATGCATGACTTTTGGCAGTCTTATCCCTCTTCTATTGAAATTTCAGACGCACGAACCCCGGTAGCTACCCTTACCGCCTGGTTGTGGAGTCCGGAGTCCGAGCCTATGGATTTACGGCATTATGATCGTATAGCTCATGACCTGAATGCCAGCTATGAAGATGTCCAGGAAGGTATGAGCACGCCATACGGCATTGCCCGTACAACTACGTTGACACTGATCCCACAAAGTGGCTATGCCGGAAAAAAGGCTTTTGCTGATTATGCCAAACAATTTTCTAGCCCTAGTCTGTTAATGCCAACCCCGAATTATCTTCATGCCCGCCAGGCTTTCGGGATATGGAGTCTCCCCGACCGTACTACTCCATTCCGTACTCGTGTAGAAGACCGCTTGGATGCTTACATTGACTTCTATCAGAAAGCAATCGAACAAAACAAGTGGTACGGTTTCTGGAATTATGGTGATGTGATGCACGCTTATGACCCCGTTCGTCATACCTGGCGTTATGATGTCGGAGGATTTGCCTGGGACAATACGGAACTGGCTTCTAATATGTGGCTATGGTATAATTTCCTGCGTACCGGGCGTCTTGATATTTGGCGTATGGCTGAAGCCATGACCCGGCATACGGGTGAAGTCGACGTTTACCACGTCGGTCCGAATGCCGGATTGGGCAGTCGCCATAACGTAAGCCATTGGGGCTGTGGTGCAAAAGAAGCGCGAATCAGCCAGGCCGCTTGGAACCGTTTCTACTATTACCTTACTACGGACGAACGTTGCGGTGATTTAATGACTGAAGTAAAGGATTCTGACCACAAACTCTATGAATTGGATCCTATGCGCCTGGCTCAACCCCGCAGTGAATATCCTTGTACTGCTCCCGCCCGTTTGCGTATCGGTCCTGATTGGCTGGCCTATGCCGGTAATTGGATGACGGAATGGGAACGCACCGGCAACACAATGTATCGTGATAAAATCGTAGCAGGAATGAAAAGCATTGCCGCCTTACCTAACCGTCTCTTTACCGGGCCAAAAGCTTTAGGGTTTGATCCGGCAACAGGGATTATCACAACCGAATGCGATCCTAAACTGGAAACAACCAACCATTTAATGACCATCATGGGCGGATTTGAGATTGCAAATGAAATGATGCGTATGATTGATATACCCGAATGGAAAGATGCTTGGCTTGACCATGCCGCACGTTACAAGAAGAAAGCATGGGAACTTAGTCACAGCCGTTTCCGTATATCCCGCCTGATGGCTTATGCGGCTTATCATCTGCGTGATAGACAAATGGCAGAAGAAGCCTGGACGGACTTATTCACCCGTTTGGAACATACACCTGCACCCTCTTTCCGTATCACGACCATACTTCCGCCGGAAGTACCGTCTCCATTAGATGAATGTACGAGCATTAGCACGAATGATGCTGCTCTTTGGAGCTTGGATGCTATTTATATGCAGGAAGTTATTCCGAAGGATGAATAGCAGAAGCATTTATTTCTTCACATTTCACCATATCCCAACCTTGGAACTGAATTAATAATAGGTGAAGTGTCGTTCCAGTAGCCAGTTTCTGCACAACTTTATCCTTACTGTATCGCAACAGTTGCTGTCTTCCTTCTTCTGCTTGGGCTTCAAGTTCAGCATTGGTAGCTGTACGTGTAGCGTATTTCAACTCCAGAATATAGCTGTGTTCTATATCGGAATAACGCATTTTGTCCGGCAATAGGAAGAAGTCACAATAGCCATAGTTCATTTCCAGTTCCGGCTGTACGAGATAATAAGAAGCAATGGCAAGATAGGCTTTTAGGAAACCTTGCAGGTTTCTTTCCCCTTCTATCGCATCTCGTATGGAAGAGTTCTCCCGATAGGCACGGGCGATGGTTTCGAAGAATGGTTGCCAATGACCATCGAAGGCGAAATCATCTATCAAGTCTTTCAGATGTGAAAGATTCAGGGTATGGGCCTGTTGATAGTAGTCGCGCAAGAATCCAAGGTACTGCTCGCGCACACAATTGTTAGGTATGCACATTTTCAGACGGTCGCCACGGGTGCCGCACATGGTAAGTAAACCATAATAATAGAGCAGGCTTCGGAAGTTCTCTATATCTGCTATCTTTTCTGACGGGAACGAAGTATGTAAGTCTACCAGTATTTCACCTTTTGCCGCAATTTCTTCGATAGTACTCATGCGGCTTCCCTCATGGGTGTTGTCGTGGTCAATGCGTGCCAGCATTTTCAGTTTACTGTAATCCGTACGGATATTCTTGTCTACCATATTTTCGGGTGGACGGTGAAAATCAATTTGGTTACGTAAATAGTATAAAGTCATATCGCAATTAAACACACGGTCGTTGTCCAAAGATGTTCTGGCGAAGCAATAATTGTCATACCACGGTTTCATTTCTGTAATCATCGCTTCTACATCACCGACCAGCTTTCCATTTTGTTGGTAATAACGGAGCATTTCACGTACTTCAGTTTCATCAAATCCTATCATGGCATTAAAACGGGAATCAGTCGATATATTCCAGTCAATATTATACCCGCTAGATAAATCATCCAGTGTGATAGGGCTGACTCCCATTAGGAAAATTCGGTCAAACATACCTTTGAACTGCTTGAAGTATTCACGGTAGAAGCCGCTGGCATGAGTCAGGTCATGGAACATTTTCTGTCCGTGTTCGCTCAATATGACGTTGGTAAAGTTGTCATATTCGTCAATTATCAGATAGAGAGGATATCCTTTTTCTTTAGCCTTTACTTCTATATATGATAATTTTGCTTTAGCGCTTTCAATGCTTTCTACTGTTGACTTGAAATCTTCATCATAATAAGATGCGTATGCATGGGCAAACTGGTTGATGATGATACTGCAATATTCATTAAAGCTACTCATCAAATCTGCTCCCGGCAGTGAGCAGCCTGCTTTTGAGAAGTCGAAGAAAAGGACTTGGAAACTGTTATGTTGTTTGGTTGGACGGCTTCCTATCCATAAGTCACCGAAATACTTGTCGAAGTTATCCTTCTGTATTATGTCGTAATAAGTACGCATCATGCTTAGGAATAAGCTTTTTCCGAAACGTCTCGGACGAATAAGGAAAAGGTAACTGGGCATTTCCTCGATAAGGGGCAGATACATGGTTTTATCGACGAAATAGAAGTTTTCGTTCCGCATCCGGTTGAAGTCGGATATTCCGTATGGTATTCCTTTCACTTGGCTCATATTGGCAGGCTTTTAATTTGTACAGGCAAAGTTAATCTATTCCGTGGAATAAATCAATGATTTGCGACTGTATTATGTTGGATACGAACATTCATTTTTCCCTTGAATGGGGATGAACATATCCTGTCCAGATGTTCTGTTTTTAAGATTATATTAGAAAATAACCGTTGCGAAATTGATGAATCAGAGAAAAAACTGCATAAATAAGTGCAATAATATGCAGAAATATAGGCGAAAAGTGAATAATATCAGACAGAATATGCGTCTTTTCTAACGGAAAAAGAGTTCGTTAGGTTTAAACCAACAGGGTGATCCTCACCGATGAACGCTATCTTCCTCACCGATGAACTTGTCCTTCATCGGTGAGGAAGATATAAATGTGCTTTTTTAAGCTAGTTTTTCTCTGATTTACCTGGACTTTTGAATAAGAAAATAATAACATAATGGAAGATTAATCCCTGAATCGATATCGACTTGCAAGTGTTGTAGGATAAAATAGGTGTGAAATGCTAGATAAACTCTATAAATGATAAGAATGAGGATTTGCGTGTTGACAAATGTCGGAGCTTTTTTATTCTTCTTCATCTGCTATGCTGTTTTCTCCATTCTGCACTGCTTAAATATTCCTTTTTTAAGATAGAATATTTAAACAGTCCGGATAGTCTATATTTCCCTTTAGTCCTTTGCTATCTTTACAGGATTCTCTTTCGTATTATTTCAAATACTCTTTTAGCGGGCAATCACTCTTTTTCAACCCTTCAGCAATACTTTTGGCGTTCATGTGCGCTCCTTTCAAAGAAGTATGTGTATGGTCGTGATTGTAGTAAGCTGCAGCTTTCTTCACACCTTTCTTTTCTAGTTTATCGGCACTAATCTTATTCAGATCGATAAAATAAGCTCCCGTAGCTTCCGCAGCTTCACGTGTCCACTTGCCAAAAGACTCGGTGTTACGTTCTATCTTTCCATCTTTCCATTTGTTGCGTGGCGTATGACTAAGAACGATGGGAATGGCACCTTTCTCCTGAACATCCATGATGAACTTTCGAAGATACCAGCCGAAAGTATAAACAACTTGATATTTGCCTGTCTTTTCCATTAGAAAGACTTTGCTCTCATCTCCCGAACCGCGCAATTCGGCACGGGCTTTCCCTTTGTTTATA
>OGHU01000609.1_pt1 | contig 24523 bp, 19 predicted proteins | sample 1571521 | NCBI WGS metagenome assembly OGHU01 (sample SAMEA2581963, study PRJEB24529) | metagenome | biome: Human gut stool | place: China | collected 2011 | reverse complement strand
AACAACAACAGCACGTGGCACGATAATCGGGTCATGACGTCCCTTGATGGAAATCTCTATATCTTCACCGGATTTATTTACAGTGTGCTGTGTAGCTGCGATTGAAGGAGTAGGCTTTATGGCAGCTCTGAAAATAAGCGGTGAGCCGTCTGTCATGCCGCCGAGAGTACCACCGGAGTGATTTGTCTCTTTTGAAACAGCGCCATCACTCATAATAAAGGCATCATTGTTTGTAAGTCCGGTTGCCTTTGCTGCATCAAAGCCATCGCCAATTTCGAAGCCCTTTACAGCTCCGATAGACATAATAGCCTTTGCCAGATTGGCATCAATTTTCTCGAATACAGGGTCACCGAGCCCGACAGGAAGACCTGTGATGACACATTCACACACACCGCCTGAGGAATTGAGTGATTTAAGGCATTCCTCCAGATATTCAGAAGCTTTTAGCGCTGCATCGGCATCAGGCATATAAAGTGAATTGTTGTAAATCTCATGGGCATCAAAATTAGCTTCATTAATTGTAACAGGACCTATTGACCTGGTATATGTAAGAAATTTTACACCAAGGCGGGAGAGCATCTTTACAGCGATAGCACCTGCTGCAACACGGCCTATTGTCTCGCGCCCTGAAGAACGGCCTCCACCTCTGTAGTCTCTGAAGCCGTATTTCTCATCAAAGCAAAAGTCAGCATGCCCCGGACGATAGTACGAAGCAATCTCACTGTAATCCTTTGATTTCTGATTTTTATTCCACACAACCATAGAAACAGGTGTACCTGTAGTCTTTCCCTCAAACACACCGGAAAGAATCTCAACCGCATCATCCTCCTTGCGTGGAGTAGTGAACTTAGACTGTCCCGGCCTTCTTCTGTTTAAGAATATCTGAATATCCTCCTCACACAGCTCAAGCCCAGCAGGAACGCCGTCCACAACGACACCTAAGCCCTTTCCGTGTGATTCTCCCCATGTTGTTACCTTAAAAATATTTCCGTATGATGAACCTGCCATGATGGTCTCCTTATTATAATAATGGGTAACTATTTAAACCTCTGAGAACAAAAAATGATACATCATGCTTGCATGTAAACAGCATTTTGGGTTTTCAATGTGACTCGAATAGTTACGATAATAAATACATTATAATTAATAGCAAGTTGAATAGTCAAGAAAACTATGATATTATTTTATTTAGGTAACTTTCGAACTATGTTTGTATAAAATTATGTGATTAAAGGGTCAAAAGGTATCATCGATGCATGCTTGCATGCCTGTATATGCAAAGCGCAAATTAAGCGAAGCAGAATTTAAGCGAAGCAGAATTTAAGCGAAGCATAATTAAGCAGCATCATTTGTAGCAATTTTGCCACAACGTAAGGCACGTAAGCCGCGGCCACCGCGAGCGTACACGTGTTGCCCTGAGAGCGAATAGTGAAGCTGTTTAGAGTCTGTAGAATTATGCTTCGATACACAGAAATGCACCGGCAGGGACGCCGGGGCAAGGAGCTATCGAGCCATGGAGGGCGAGTAGCGACGGTTTCGTCAGCCGGAGAAAATCTATAAGCATAATTCGTACAGAATCTTAACAGCGCAGCGTAGCGAACAGGGCAGCATGTGGACGCTCGCGATGGACGCATCTTACGTGCCGTCCTTAGAACCACAATGAAGCAATGCAACAACGACTACAATAAGACCGCAAAAGAGGGAGAAAACATGGAATTTAACGGGGTATTTCACCAGGCATACGACAACTACTGCTATCCTTTAAATGAGGATGAATTAATCATAAATATAAAGACCGGTTATGATGTGAAGGAAGTAAATATCATACTCGGTGACCCATTCGCAGCCGGTATCTTAGGCGGTGGGGAGACCTGGAATGGCGATAAGCAGCCGATTATATTTAAAAAGAAATTAAAGCACCAGATATGGTGGACCACCACGGTAAAGCCGCAATTCAAGAGACTTAAATATTATTTTGAGCTCATCACAGAGGATGAGAGATGGTTTTACTTTGAGGATGGCTTCGTGAGTGCAGAGCAGATGGCACTTGAGGGCAGAAGCCGCCAGTGTTTTGTATTTCCATGGATGAATCCGTGTGATATTCCGGTCACACCGAAGTGGGTAAATGACACTATATGGTATCAGATATTTCCGGATAGATTCTGCAATGGAGACCACTCGATAGATCCTGATTATGTTGTTCCGTGGAGAAATAGAGGCAAGGTCAAGAATGAGGAGTGCTTCGGCGGAGACCTCGCAGGAATCATTCAAAAGCTTGATTATTTAAAGGAGCTTGGAATAAACGGGATCTACCTGACACCGATAAACGAGTCGCCAAGCAATCATAAGTATGATACAACGGATTATGCAAAGATTGACCCACGCTTTGGCGATGAAGAGACCTTTAAGAGGCTTGTGCTAGAAGCACATAAGCGTGATATGAGAATAATGCTGGACGGAGTGTTCAACCACTGTGGCTATTATTTTGCACCGTGGCAGGATGTTTTGGCAAAGGGAGCGGATTCAGAGTATTATGACTGGTTTATGATCAATGAATGGCCTCTTGACTTTAAGCATGGAGCGGCTAAAAAGGGACAGTTTTATACGTTTGGATTTTTTGACAATATGCCAAAGCTCAATACAAATAATCCGGCGGTGCGAAAATACTTTATCGATATCTGTGCCAACTGGGTAGAAAATTATCATATAGACGGACTGCGCCTTGATGTGGCAAATGAGGTGTCACACCGCTTCTGTAAGGAGCTTAGGGCAAGGCTTAAGGAAATCAATCCGGATATTTACATTTTGGGAGAAATATGGCATAATGCTCTTCCGTGGCTGCGTGGAGATGAGTTCGATGCGGTTATGAACTATCCGCTTGGAGAGAGCATCAAGGATTTCTGGATAGATAAGAGCCAGACGAATCAGGATTTTGAGTATACTATAAACAGATGTTATACCAACTACATGCAGCAGACCAATGATGTGCTTTTCAATCTGCTTGATTCACATGATACAAAGCGCCTTCGCTCTGATACAAAGAATCTCGACCAGTACTTTGCACAGCTTGCAGTGCTTTTTGCTATGCCGGGCAGCCCGTGTATATATTACGGCACTGAGATTGCCATGCCGGGCAGCTATGACCCTGACTGCAGACGATGTATGCCGTGGGATGATATTGAGGCAGGCAGGTTTAAGGAACGCATTGAGATGGTATCAAAGCTCATTCATTTAAGGGCGAGTGAGCCGCTTTTAAAGGGCAGAAACTTCCATTTCCCTGACGATTTTGCTGACAATCCAAGGGTAATCCAGTTCAGAAAGATGGGCTGGGTGGATACATATGTGGAGGTTATAGTCAACTGCTCTGATGAGGATATTGAGGTGCCGAAGGACGGCGAGGTGCTTTTTGAGAGGCATTGCATAGATAACACATTGCTGACCAACGGAATATTAATCAGAAAAATCGTGGGCAATGGAGATAAGTAAAAGAAATAGGAGAATTAAACGAAAATATGGCTAAATATGAGTTACTAAAACAGGAGGGACGTGCCAAGAGAGGTACATTCCATACTGTGCATGGAGATATACAGACCCCTGTATTTATGAATGTAGGAACAGTCGGCGCGATAAAGGGCGCTGTCTCTACGGACGATTTAAAGGAGATAAAGTGTCAGGTTGAGCTGTCAAATACATATCACCTGCATGTAAGAACCGGAGACAAGATCATTAAAGAGCTTGGTGGACTGCACAAATTCATGGTGTGGGACAGACCGATCCTTACAGATTCCGGCGGATTCCAGGTGTTTTCACTGGCGGGTCTTCGCAAAATAAAGGAGGAGGGCGTGTACTTCAACTCGCATATTGACGGTGCCAAGATTTTTATGGGACCTGAGGAGAGCATGCAGATACAGTCAAACCTCGGCTCCACGATAGCTATGGCATTTGATGAGTGCCCATCGAGTGTTGCAGACAGACAGTATGTGACAAACTCTGTAAACAGGACCGCGCGCTGGCTTGAGAGGTGCAAAAAGGAGATGGCACGCTTAAACAGCTTACCGGATACTATCAATAAGGAGCAGCTTTTATTCGGTATCAATCAGGGAGCTATTTATGATGATATAAGAATTGACCATGCAAAGCGCATTTCTGAGCTTGAGCTGGACGGCTATGCTGTCGGAGGACTGGCGGTAGGAGAGAGCCATGAGGAAATGTACCATATTCTTGATGAGACAGTGCCTCATCTGCCTGTGAATAAGCCTACATACCTGATGGGAGTAGGAACTCCTGCCAATATACTTGAGGGCGTAGAGAGAGGTATCGACTTCTTTGACTGTGTATACCCAAGCAGAAATGGCCGTCACGGACATGTATACACGAATCACGGCAAGCTTAATCTGTTCAACCAGAAGTATCAGAAGGATATGCGCCCTATTGAGGAGGGCTGTAACTGTCCTGCCTGCCGCACATATTCGCGTGCATATATCAGGCATCTTTTAAAGGCAAAGGAGATGCTCGGAATGAGACTGTGCGTGCTCCATAATTTGTATTTCTACAACAACATGATGGAAGAGATAAGGGATTCACTTGATGCAGGCCGTTTTGCCTCATACAAGGCTGAAAAGCTCTATGGAATGACACAGGGAGAGCAGAGCTAGAAGGCAAATATAAAAAATCTCGAAAATGATAAAAAAGCCTTGCCGTTAGCACGTTTAACGTGTATTATGGTAATAGTGCTTAAAACACATCAATTATAGAATATTTAGGAGGAACAATTGATGACATCAATTTTAGCAAACGGTCAGGCAGCAGGAACAGTTGGAATGATTGTCTGGTTAGTAGTACTTTTCGCAGTTATGTATTTTCTTATGATCCGTCCACAGAAGAAGGAGCAGAAGAAAAAGGAGCTTATGCTCAATGAAGTTGCAACAGGAGACACAGTTCTTACAACAAGTGGATTTTACGGTACAGTTATCGATATCGAGGACGATACTGTAATCGTTGAGTTTGGTAACAACAAGAACTGCCGTATCCCTATGCAGAAGGCAGCTATCGCTGACCTTGAGAAAGCAGAGGATTCAGCTAAATAATGCATATTTGTAAAGCCGTCACATAAGTGGTAGTATTATAATTAGCCAGATATAATGCATTAATAATAAAAAACTGTTATTATAGTATGCAGTTATTATAAGCTGCAGTTATAAATTGCATGAAAAAGTAAAATATCCTGGCATATTGAAATAACTACTTTAATGCTTTAATATAAGAATATGTATTTTTATATAAAAGAGGTAAGAAATTATGGAATATAAAGTTGGTGTAATTTCCGGAGACGGAATCGGACCGGAGATAGTCGCTGAGGCAAAGAAGGTATTGGATAAGATAGCAGATAAGTATGGACACAGCTTCAACTATACAGACATCCTGATGGGTGGCTGCTCAATTGATGCAACAGGTGTTCCTCTTACAGATGAGGCTATTGCGACTGCACTTGATTCAGATGCGGTGCTGATGGGTTCAATCGGTGGCAACACAGCCACATCACCATGGTACAAGCTGGCCCCTGAGCTTCGTCCGGAGGCAGGACTTTTAAAGCTTAGAAAGTCGCTCAATCTGTTTGCAAATCTCAGACCGGCATACCTGTACAAGGAGCTTGCTGCAGCATGTCCGCTCCGTAGCGATATCATCGGAGACGGCTTTGATATGATGATTATGCGTGAGCTTACAGGAGGTCTTTACTTCGGAGCCAGAGAGACAAAAGAGGTGGACGGAGTTGTTACGGCCACAGATACACTGACATACAATGAGAATGAAATCAGAAGAATCGCAAAGCGAGGCTTTGATATAGCCATGAAGAGAAGGAAAAAGGTCACATCCGTAGACAAGGCAAATGTGCTTGATTCTTCCAGATTATGGAGAAAGATCGTCGAGGAGGTCGCAAAGGATTATCCGGAGGTTACATACGAGCATATGCTTGTTGATAACTGTGCAATGCAGCTTGTCAAGGATCCTAAGCAGTTTGATGTTATCCTCACAGAGAATATGTTTGGCGATATTTTATCAGATGAAGCAAGTATGGTGACAGGCTCAATCGGTATGCTTTCATCAGCAAGCCTTAACGATACAAAGTTCGGACTTTACGAGCCAAGTGGCGGATCTGCTCCTGATATTGCAGGAAAGGGCATTGCAAACCCTATCGCAACAATCCTTTCAGCAGCCATGATGCTTCGCTACTCATTTGATCTGGACAAGGAAGCACAGGCAATCGAGGATGCTGTAAAGCAGGTGCTTAAGGAGGGTTACAGGACAATCGACATCATGCCACAGCCGGGTGAGACTACAGAGGGTATCACACAGGTAGGCACAGCGCAGATGGGGGATCTCATCGCAGAACGTGTGTAGCTGCATGACTTATAATAGACAGCTAATAGGTTATAGATTTGCAGATTGTTGTGTATACAGTAGTAATGATGAAGTACTCAAAGAAATAGTCGGAGATAAATAAGGAGATAAAATATGATAAGTGATAACGCAAGAGCCGGAATGCAGCAGGCACCGGCAAGAAGTTTATTTAATGCTCTTGGTTTTACATCGGAGGAAATGAAAAAGCCTATGGTCGGAATCGTAAGCTCATTCAATGAGATTGTTCCGGGCCATATGAATATAGACAAAATCGTTGAGGCTGTAAAGCTTGGAGTTGCAGAGGCAGGCGGAGTTCCTGTAGTATTTCCTGCAATCGCAGTGTGCGATGGTATTGCAATGGGACATGTAGGCATGAAATATTCCCTTGTCACAAGAGATCTGATTGCTGATTCTACAGAGTGTATGGCAATCGCTCATCAGTTTGATGCACTTGTAATGGTTCCAAACTGTGACAAGAACGTTCCTGGTCTGTTAATGGCAGCAGCAAGATTAAATATCCCAACTGTATTTGTCAGCGGCGGCCCAATGCTTGCAGGCCACGTAAAGGGATGTAAGACCAGCCTTTCCAGTATGTTCGAGGCAGTTGGCGCCTACGCAGCAGGAAAGATGACCGAAGAAGATGTAAAAGAATATGAAAATAAGACCTGTCCAACCTGTGGTTCCTGTTCTGGTATGTACACCGCAAACAGTATGAACTGCTTAACAGAGGTTCTTGGTATGGGACTTCGTGGAAACGGAACCATTCCAGCTGTTTACTCTGAGCGTATCAAGCTGGCTAAGCATGCAGGTATGCAGGTAATGGAGATGTTAAGAAGAAACATCCGTCCAAGAGATATTATGACAAAAGAAGCATTTATGAATGCTTTAACCATGGATATGGCTTTAGGATGTTCTACCAACAGTATGCTTCACTTACCGGCTATTGCATATGAGGCCGGCGTTGAGTTAAACGTAGACATTGCAAATGAGATCAGCGCAAGAACACCAAACCTGTGCCACCTGGCACCTGCAGGCCACACCTACATCGAAGATCTGAACGAGGCAGGCGGAATCTACGCTGTTATGAATGAGATCAGCAAGAAGGGCCTGTTAAATCTGGACTGCATGACTGTTACAGGAAAGACCGTTGGAGAGAACATCAAGGACTGTGTAAACAAGAACCCGGATGTCATCCGCCCAATCGACAATCCATACAGCCAGACCGGCGGTATCGCTATCTTAAAGGGCAACCTGGCGCCAGATTCAGGCGTTGTAAAGCGTTCTGCAGTTGCTCCTGAAATGTTAAAGCATGAAGGACCGGCAAGAGTCTTTGACTGTGAGGAAGACGCTATTGCAGCTATCAAGGGCGGCAGGATCGTTGACGGTGATGTTGTTGTGATCCGTTATGAGGGACCAAAGGGCGGTCCTGGTATGAGAGAAATGTTAAACCCAACTTCTGCTATTGCAGGAATGGGACTTGGCTCTACGGTAGCACTGATCACAGACGGACGTTTCTCCGGAGCTTCCAGAGGCGCTTCCATTGGACATGTTTCTCCTGAGGCAGCTGTAGGCGGCCCGATCGCTTTAGTAGAAGAGGGAGATATCATTTCCATTGATATTGATAATCATCAGTTAAACGTACTGGTTTCTGATGAAGAAATGGCAGCCAGAAAGGCTAAATGGCAGCCAAGAGAGCCTAAGGTAACCACCGGTTATCTGGCAAGATATGCTTCACTGGTAACTTCCGGTGACAAGGGCGCTATCCTTCAGGCAAAATAAGGACAGCATACAGGATTATTTCGTAAAGGAGCACAGGACAAATGAGTAAATTGACAGGTGCGGAAATCGTTATAGAATGTTTGAAAGAACAGGGGGTAGACACCGTTTTCGGATATCCGGGCGGTGCCATCCTGAACATATATGATGCGCTGTATCAGCACCAGAATGAGATCACCCATATCCTTACATCTCATGAACAGGGCGCTTCCCATGCAGCAGACGGATATGCCAGAGCAACCGGAAAGGTAGGCGTATGCCTGGCAACTTCCGGCCCTGGTGCAACCAACCTGGTAACAGGTATTGCTACTGCATACATGGACTCCGTTCCGGTAGTGGCTATTACCTGTAACGTGGCAAACAGCCTCTTAGGTAAGGATAGTTTCCAGGAGATCGATATCACAGGTGTGACCATGCCGATCACCAAGTACAATTTCATTGTAAAAGACATCAACAGGCTGGCAAAGGTGATCCGCAGAGCCTTCGTCATCGCCCAGAGCGGAAGACCAGGCCCTGTTCTTGTAGATATTACCAAGGACGTAACTGCGGCTATCACGGATTATGAGTATCAGGAGCCGGAGAAGATCGAGCCTCAGACTGATACTATCAGAGAAGAAGACATGGAACGTGCTTTAGAAATGATCCGCAAGGCACAGAAGCCATTTATCTTCGTAGGCGGCGGCGCTGTTATTTCCAATGCGTCTGAAGAACTGCGGGTGTTTGCACACAAGATCCAGGCACCGGTTGCAGACAGTTTAATGGGTAAGGGCGCATTTGACGGTACCGATGAACTGTATACAGGTATGGTTGGTATGCACGGAACTAAGACTTCCAACTACGGCATTACAGAGGCAGACCTGTTAGTAGTAGTTGGTGCCAGATTTAGTGACCGTGTGATCGGAAATGCATCTAAATTTGCGAAAAATGCAAAGATCTTACAGATCGATATTGACCGTGCTGAGATCAACAAAAATATCAAGGTTGACGCAAGTATCATTGGAGATGCCAAGACCATTTTACGCCGGTTAAATACCCATCTGGATCCGATCAACCATGACGAATGGATTGCTCATATTGAGCGTATGAAAGATATGTATCCTCTGCGCTATGACAAGAACGTACTGACCGGTCCTTTCATTATCCAGACTGTAAATGAAGTGACCGGCGGGGACGCTGTGATCGTAACCGAGGTTGGACAGCACCAGATGTGGGCTGCCCAGTATTATAAATACCGTCAGCCGAGAACTCTCCTTACTTCCGGCGGACTGGGAACCATGGGATACGGCCTGGGCGCTTCTATTGGCGCTAAAATGGGCTGCAAGGATAAGACGGTCATCAACATTGCAGGTGACGGCTGCTTCCGTATGAACATGAACGAGATTGCTACAGCTACCCGTTACAATATCCCGGTGATCGAACTGATCATCAACAACCATGTATTAGGTATGGTGCGTCAGTGGCAGACTCTGTATTACGGAAAGCGTTATTCCCAGACTGTACTTAACGACTCTGTTGATTATGTAAAGATCGCAGAGGCAATGGGCGCAAAGGCTTACAGAGTGACCCAGAAGGAAGAACTGGCTCCTGTATTAAAAGAGGCCATCTCCTTAAATATCCCGGTTGTTATCGACTGCCAGATCGGCTGCGACGACAAGGTATTCCCAATGGTATCTCCTGGAGCACCGATCGCAGATGCATTTGATGATACAGATTTGAAAATTAACTAAATAATTTTCAATGATTTATTTAAAACTAAAAAAAGTTTCAGATAAATTTAGCTTGAAAAATAAAATGAAACGTTGTATAGTAATTTCTAACACCTTGGAACGTTACCATGTTATTGGTTTATACTGATAAAGTAAGAAAAAAGATAGGATTACTTATACAAGGGCGTATATACACAGGTGGCTTCTCTGTGTGATGCGGGAAAATTTTCCCATTTGCATCATGCAGGGAAGCCGCTTGCATATATAGATAAAAGGGTGCACAAAAAATTAAAAATAATAAGCACCAAATATTCCAAGAGAATTCCAAGAGGAGGAAAACTATGAGCAGAGTTTACAACTTTTCAGCAGGACCGGCTGTTTTACCGGAAGAAGTCCTGAACGAAGCAGCAGCAGAAATGCTGGACTACAGAGGTACAGGAATGTCAGTAATGGAGATGAGTCATCGATCTAAGTCATATGAGACCATTATTGAAGATGCTGAATCAGATCTGCGCGATCTCTTGCACATTCCGGAAAATTATAAGGTGCTTTTCCTTCAGGGCGGCGGTTCTACCCAGTTCGCCATGGTTCCTATGAACCTGATGAAGAATCGTGTGGCAGATTATATCATTACCGGACAGTGGGCAAAGAAAGCACACAAAGAGGCATCTATTTACGGAAAGGCAAATGCCATTGCTTCCAGTGCTGACAAGACTTTCAGCTATATTCCGGATTGCTCCGATCTGCCTGTATCTGAAGATGCAGATTATGTGTACATCTGTGAAAATAATACAATTTACGGAACCAAGTTCTGGACTCTCCCGAATACAAAGGGAAAACTGTTAGTAGCAGATCAGTCTTCCTGCTTCTTATCTGAGCCTGTGGACGTATCCAAATATGGCCTGATCTTTGCAGGCGCACAGAAGAACGTAGGACCTGCAGGTACTGTTATCGTTATCATCCGTGAGGACCTGATCACAGAAGACGTATTAGAGGGAACCCCAACTATGTTGCGCTACAAGATCCATGCAGATGCAAAATCCCTTTACAATACACCTCCTACCTACGGTATTTACATGTGCGGAAAGGTATTTAAGTGGTTAAAGGCAAAAGGCGGCCTGGAAGAGATGAAGAAGATCAACGAGGAGAAAGCAAAGATCCTTTACGACTTCTTAGACGAAAGCAAGCTGTTTAAGGGCACTGTAGTAAAGAAAGACCGTTCTATCATGAACGTACCATTTATCACCGGAAATGAAGAACTGGATGCCTTATTTGTAAAAGAGTCAAAGGCAGCAGGTCTTGAAAACTTAAAGGGCCACAGAACCGTAGGCGGTATGCGCGCAAGTATCTACAATGCAATGCCAAAGGCCGGTGTAGAGAAGCTGGTTGAGTTTATGGCTGACTTTGAGAAGAAGCATCTGTAAAGAGGAGAGAGTATTATGAAAAAGATCCATTGCTTAAATCCAATTGCAGCCTGCGGAACGGACCTGTTCCCGGCTGATTATGAAATGACCGACAACAAAGCAGAGGCAGATGCCTTTTTAGTACGAAGCGCTTCCATGCATGAAATGGAGCTGCCTGAGGGACTTCTGGCAGTAGGCCGTGCAGGCGCAGGTGTAAACAATATCCCGTTAGATGAGTGCGCAAAGGCCGGTGTAGTTGTATTTAACACACCAGGTGCTAATGCAAACGGCGTAAAAGAGCTGGTTCTTGCAGGTATGTTTTTAGCATCCCGTGACATTGTAGGTGGTATTAAATGGTGCCAGGACAATGCAGAGGATGAAAACATTGCAAAAACAACCGAAAAGAGCAAAAAGGCTTTTGCAGGCTGGGAATTAAAGGGCAAGAAGTTAGGTGTTATCGGACTTGGTGCTATTGGTGCTGAGGTTGCCAATGCAGCTACCCATCTGGGAATGGAAGTTTACGGCTACGACCCATATATCTCCGTCAACGCAGCATGGAGACTTTCAAGAAATGTAAAGCATATCACCAACGTGGATACTATTTTCCAGGAGTGCGATTATATCACCGTTCATGTGCCGCTGTTAGAGTCTACCAAGGGCATGATCAACAAAGAAAAACTGGATATGATGAAGGATGGCGTGGTGATCTTAAACTTTGCAAGAGATACTCTTGTAAATGATGATGATATGGCCGCAGCACTGGAGGCTGGAAAAGTTGCCCGTTATGTCAGCGACTTCCCAAATCCAAAGGTAGTACATATGAAACATGTGATCCTGACTCCTCATCTGGGCGCTTCCACAAGAGAGTCTGAGGACAACTGTGCAGTAATGGCAGTACAGGAGATCACAGATTATCTGGAAAATGGTAATATCAAGAATTCTGTTAATTATCCGGCCTGCGATATGGGCGTATGCCAGGCAGCAAGCCGTATTGCCGTTCTTCACATGAACATTCCTAACATGATCGGACAGATCACTGCCATCCTGGCAGCCCAGGGCGTGAACATTTCTGATATGACCAATAAGAGCCGTGATAAGTATGCTTATACCTTATTAGATCTGGAACACAAGCCGGAAGAGACTACTGTAGAGAAATTAAAGGCCATTGAGGGCGTTTTACGGGTACGTGTAGTGAAATAATGTTACAGATGTCATGACCGAACTGTAACAAATAAAGGTGATCAGAAGGAGAAGAAAGTGGCAGTAGTAAAACCATTTATATGTATCAGACCTGCAAAGGAGAATGCAGCTAAGGTTGCAGCTCTTCCTTATGACGTATACAACCGGAAAGAGGCATGTGCGGCAGTAGCGGGAAATCCTATTTCTTTCTTAAATATTGACAGGGCAGAGACTCAGTTTTCCGATGATGTGGATACGTATGCAGACTGTGTATACGAAAAAGCAAGAGAGCTTTTAGATACCCAGATCGCAGAAGGGGTATATGTTACAGATGCAGGAGATCATTATTATCTGTATGAACTGACCATGGATGGACGCAGCCAGACAGGTATCGTTGCCTGCAGTTCCATTGATGATTATGTAAACGGTGTGGTCAAAAAGCATGAGAACACCAGAGAAGACAAGGAAATAGACCGTATCCGCCACGTAGATACTGTAAATGCCCAGACAGGCCCTATTTTCCTGGCTTACAGACAGAATGAGACCTTGAAGGCCATCGTAGCAGAAGAGAAGGCAAAACCGGCTCTCTATGATTTTGTATCTGATGACGGCATCCGCCACAGAGTGTGGAAGATCAATGATCCGGCACAGACAGAAGCCATTGAGGCGGCATTTGCGGCAATTCCGGCTACCTATATTGCAGACGGACACCACAGAGCAGCTTCCGCTGTGAAGGTTGGCTTAAAGCGCAGGGCGGAAAATCCTGGATACACAGGAGAAGAGCCATTTAACTACTTCCTGTCTGTTTTATTCCCAGATGAGGAACTGATGATCCTTCCATACAACCGTGTAGTGAAGGACTTAAACGGGCTGAGTAGGGAGCAGTTCTTTGAGGCTGTAAAAGAAAAATTTGAACTGGAAGAAATTGGAAAAGAACCATATGCTCCAGCTGAAAAAGGAACCTTCGGCATGTACTTAGACAACACCTGGTATGCTTTAAAGGTACTTCCTCAGTACAAGAACGCTGACCCGGTAAAGGGTCTGGATGTTTCCATTTTACAGGACCAGCTGTTAGGACCGGTACTTGGCATCGGTGATCCAAGAACCGACAAGCGTATCGACTTTATCGGCGGCATCCGCGGTTTAAAAGAGCTGGAACGCCGTGTAAGCGAAGATATGGAGATTGCCTTTTCCATGTATCCAACTTCCATTGAAGAGCTTTTAGCAGTAGCAGACGCAGGCCTTTTAATGCCGCCTAAGTCTACCTGGTTTGAGCCGAAGTTAAGAAGTGGATTATTTATCCACAGATTAAGTTAAATAAGTTGATTTGAGGCCGGCCGCACGATTGTGCGGCTGGTCTTTTTCTATGCAGTGGGAACATCTTTCGTCTGATATACCCGCCTCCATTCTTTGGTGCCCTCTACTTTTACAGTTTCACACAGGTTCCTGCGCAGGAACTTTACCAGTTCGTAGCAGTTGATCCAGATCTCATGGTCACTTTCTTTCTGTGACTCGTCAAAGACCAGTTCCAGGCCGAAGTGAAGGTGGGACTCTTCGATATTGTTGGTATTTTCTTTGGAACTGTAGCCGGTGCGCCCCATATATCCGATGACATCACCGGCCTGGACAGCGCTGCCTTCTTTTAAATTGGACTGGAAGGGGTAGTTTTTGCGCAGGTGGGCGTAGTAATAGTACCGCTTTTTGTCAAAGCTGCGGATACCGATCCGCCAGCCCCCGTACTGGTTCCAGCCCAGTGCTTCCACATAGCCGGACTCCACTGCGATAATGGGAGTTCCCACCTGCCCCATCATGTCATGGCCTAAGTGGCGGCGCTTGAAGCCATAGCTGCGGGAGACTCCGAAATCATCAAAGTCGTTGTAAGGAAAGTTCTTTGCCAGTGGGAAGAAGGCTTTCAGTCCGTATTTTGTGACCCAGACGGTATCAGTATTTTGCGCAGATTGCTGCAGCATTTCCGGCACTTCATCCGCCGGGATCTCTGCCTGGAATGTCCCTACCATTCCGTCTAACACCGCCCCATAAGCCTGTCTGTAATAGTCATAATATTTCATATCGCTTGTCAGTTCTTCCATGGTCATTTCACCATTGATCAGCTGTTCCGCCACCTTTTTCATATCACTTTTCTTATATCTGGAAAAATCCCCGCCATAGCGTGTTCCAAGATACGCCAGCAGGTCCACCCAATTTAAATGAACCTCTGCCTGGCAGGTATCCACATCGTACCGGAACGCCTGCTCCAACGCTTCACAGGTAACATTAAAATCCACCCATTTAATAAAATCACCGGAAGTCTGGAAAATACCAGCCTGCCGGTCCGTTCTTTTCATAAAAAGGCAAAGACATAAAAGAACCAGGACAAAAAGTTCCGTACCGATAAAGACAAATGAACGAAATGAACGTTTTCTGGAAAAAGACATAATATCCCCCTTTTGTTCTGGAGCAAGTTTGCTTAAGATACCTGTACCCATAATCATATGCTGATTATGACAGGGATATGTTTCTTACAAGGGGTTCCCTTGTTACAAAAGGAAAAATATGGTAAGATAATGAATAGATTGGCCATGTTAAATGGTCCAAGATCAGGCAGTATAAAATCAATGATCGTATGGAGGATAAGGCAATGCAGAATTTTGAATTTTATGCACCAACCCGGATGATTTTTGGAAAAGATACTCACAAGCAGGTGGGAAAACTGGTAAAGGAGTACGGTTTTAAGAAGGTTTTCGTTCATTACGGCGGTGCAAGCGCGCAGAAGAGCGGGCTTCTTGATACTGTATTAGATGCCTTAAAGGCAGAAAATATCGACTATGTGACCTTAGGCGGCGTTCAGGCAAATCCGACTCTGGCTATGGCAAGAGAAGGCATTGAACTGGGCAAAAAGGAAGGCGCTGACTTTATCCTTGCAGTAGGCGGCGGAAGTGTCATCGACTCTGCAAAATGTATTGCAGACGGTATTGCAAACTCGGATGTAGACGTATGGAAGTTCTATATGAAAGAGGAAACTCCAAAGGCTGCTCTGCCGGTAGGCGTTATCCTTACACTGTCTGCAACCGGAAGTGAAATGAGTGCTTCCAGCGTTATCACCAATACAGAACTGGGCTTAAAACGCGGATTTAACAGCCCTGGACACAGACCATTATTCTCTATCTGCAATCCGGAGCTGACCTATACTGTAAGTCCGTTCCAGACCGGCTGCGGAGCTGTGGATATTATGATGCATACGTTAGAACGCTATTTCAGTGTTGGTGAGGATACACCATTATCCGACCGTATTGCAGAGGGAGTTTTAAAGACAGTGATCCCGGCTGGAAAAGCAGCACTGGAAAATCCAAATGATTATGAAGCAAGAGCGTCCATCATGTGGGCAGGAACAATTTCCCACAATGACCTGACCGGCCTTGGAAGATCTGTTTTTATGGCAGTACATCAGATGGAGCATGAATTATCCGGTATGGATGAGAAAATTGCTCACGGCGCAGGACTTTCTGCTTTATGGGCATCTTGGGCAAGATATGTATATGAAAATAATGTAAGCCGCTTTGCCCAGTACGCAGTGAATGTATGGAACATTGAAATGGATTTTGAGCATCCGGAAAAGACCGCTTTGGCAGGTATTAAGGCTACAGAAGATTATTTCAAGAGCCTGAATATGCCAACCTCTTTAAGAGAACTGAATGTGGATCCTGCATCTTTTGAAGAACTGGCAGAAAAATGCACCAACCACGGCACAAGAACACTGGCAGGTATTAAGGTATTGGACAAGCCGGATATTATTGAAATTTATAAGATGGCATATTAAAAAGCAGCAGTAAGAGAGAACGCCTGCTGGCGCAGGCGGTACTCCGGCAGACATAGAAACAGCCTTCAGAAAAGGAACAAAATGTTCCAATTCTGGAGGCTGTGCTGCGTTATCATGGGTTCATAAAAAATATCAGTGACATGTTTTACAGTTTTATAATCTCCCCGTCATCAGGAATCAGCAGATTTCCATGATAATATTCTTTTCCTTCTGCTGTGTAAAGTTCTTTCCTGTGGCTTAAGTTTTTATCTTCTGTATGCCACAGCACCAGATTTGGAATAGAAAGGCTTTCTGCCAGTTCGCAGGCTTCTTTTACTGTGCTGTGATGTTTTTCATAAGGCTGGAACCGTTCTCTGTCACCATAGAGGCAGAATGCTTCGTGAAGAAGCCACTGACTGCCTTCCACATATGGCTTACATTCCGGATTGTAAGGCTCGTCTCCGGCGCAGGTGAACTTCTTTCCGTTTTTCAGGTGCATGGTGAAGCCGAACTGTTTTGCCTTTGTAGACAAAATATCAAAGAAAGTTACATCATAATCTAAAATAGAAACGGTTTCTCCGTCTTCTACCGGGATCAGGAAGATCTGTTCCCCGATCATTTTATAAAATTTCCCCTGAAGTGTTAAACGGCATAAGGTAGAGATCGTATCTGCCAGTCCCGGATGGCAGTAGATGCGAAGTTCCCCTTCGTATTTTCCTTTTTTCATGGCAGTGGCTATCATGCGGACCATCCAGACAATTCCAAGGATATGGTCGGTGTGCTCATGGGTGACAAAAATGTGATGGATATGGGCCATGTCCACATTCATTTTTTCCAGAATACCTAAAATACCATTACCGCCGCCGGCATCTACCATAAAAAATTCATCTCCGTCTTTTATGGCAAAGCAGGTATTGTAACAGCGGGTTGCCTGTGCGTTTCCGGTACCAAATACGTATAATTCTTCCATATTTCGATCCTTTCTTGTGCATTTCTTCATAAATCTTAACAAAATGTAAGCTTGTGTTCCTGCGGAAAAACTTTTATTTTCAATAAGAATATGGTACTATAATCCCATATAAAACGCAAGATTTCCTTGATAAAGTCTTTTTTGGGACATGTAAAGAAAGGAAAATGCGATAAGATGGGGGAATGTAATATGAGGGATCTGGCTTATCTGCAGCTTCTGGCGCGTGAATATCCGTCAGTTAAGGAAGCTACCAGTGAGATCGTAAACTTAATGGCGATCTGTAGTCTTCCAAAAGGAACAGAGTATTTTTTCAGTGATCTTCATGGAGAGTATGAAGCGTTTATCCATTTACTCCGGTCTTCTTCCGGTATCATCCGTGAAAAGATCAAGGAAACATTCGGACATTTGATCCCGGAGGAGGAGCAGTTACAGTTAGCAAATCTGATCTATTATCCAGAGCGCCATCTTCCAAGGATGATGAAAGTTGGACGGTATACAGAAGACTGGCAGAAGATCACCATTTACAGACTGGTTAAGATCTGCCGCGAAGTTTCTTCCAAATATACCCGTTCGAAGGTAAGAAAAAAGATGCCCAAGGAGTTTGCTTATATTATTGATGAGCTTCTCCATGTAGACTACAGCGATGAGAACAAGAAACTTTACTACAATGAGATCATCCATTCTATTATTGATACCAGTATAGCAGACAAGTTTATTGTTGCGCTGTGCCGTTTGATCCAAAATCTGACCATTGATAATCTTCACATTATCGGCGATATTTTTGATCGTGGACCAAGAGCGGATATTATCATGAAGGAGTTAATGAACTTCCATGATGTGGACATCCAGTGGGGAAATCATGATATTTCCTGGATGGGAGCAGCTGCCGGCAATCTGGCCTGTATCTGTAATGTGCTTCGTATAGCCATCAGCTACAACAGCTTTGATGTGCTGGAAGATGGATACGGTATCAATCTGCGTCCACTGTCCATGTTTGCGGCAAAAGTTTACCAGGATGATCCATGTGCCCGCTTTATGCCAAAGATCCTGGATGAAAATATTTATGATGCAGTAGATCCTGGCCTGGCAGCTAAGATGCACAAGGCAATTGCTGTGATCCAGTTTAAGGTAGAAGAAGCGATGATGCAGCGCCATCCGGAGTATGAGATGGAAAACCGCATGCTTTTAACTGCAGTGGATTACAAGAAAGGAACCGTTACCATTGAAGGAAAAGAATACCCAATGCTGGATATGAATTTCCCAACCATTGACCCGCGAAATCCACTGGAGCTGACCAGAGGAGAAAAGGAACTGTTACGCACTCTCTGCGCGTCATTCCGCCACAGCGAGGTTTTACAGCGTCAGGTGAAATTTATCTATTCTCATGGTGGTATTTACAAGTGCTACAACTCCAATCTGCTGTATCACGGATGTATTCCTATGACAAAAGATGGAGCATTTGATACCATTATGATCGGTGGAAATGGTTATAAAGGAAAGTCCCTGATGGATTTCTTAAACCGCCAGGTACATAATGCCTACTTCCTTCCGGACGGTGCAGATGGAAAAGAAGAAGCACTGGATCTGATGTGGTATCTCTGGTGCGGAGCAAGATCTCCGGTATTTGGAAAGTCAAAGATGACTACCTTTGAACATTATTTTGTAGAAGATAAGGCAACACATAAAGAGGTGATGAACCCTTACTACAAACTGTGTGAAAAAGTAGAGATCTGTGACAAGATCCTGGAAGAATTTGGCTTAAAAACGGAAGGTTCCCATATTATTAACGGGCATGTGCCTGTTAAGTTAAAAGACGGGGAAAAACCGGTAAAAGCAGGGGGAAAGCTTTTTGTGATCGACGGTGGTCTTTCAAAGGCATATCAGAGCACTACCGGCATTGCAGGATATACATTGATCTACAACTCTCACCATCTGGCACTGGCAGAGCATATGCCATTTGACCCGAAGAAAGACAGTACACCGAAGGTGTCTGTGGTTGAAAAACTGAAGGTCAGGATCATGGTGGCAGATACGGATAAGGGCCGTGAATTAAAGGAACAGATCGCAGACCTGAAAGAATTAGTGGCGGCATACCGGGAAGGCGTAATAAAGGAAAGGGCTGAATAATGACCAGAGCAGAATTTTTACAGGGACTGAGTACAGAACTGGAAGGGCGCGTTCCGTATTCCGTGATTCAGGAAAATATACGATATTATGATTCATACATTTCAGATGAAATAAGCAAAGGGGCTGATGAGGCAGAGGTGATCGAAAACCTTGGAGGCCCAAGGATCATTGCCAGGACGATCGTAGATGCAGCACTAAATACAGAAGATCGTCCGGACGGCTATGAAACTTATGGCTCCGGAGAGACACAGGAAGCAGATGATAACAGCCAGAGCCGTGAGTACAGTGGCCCCTATGGCACAGTAGACAGAGAAGAGTCTTATCAGGATACATACCATAGAAATGTACATTATGTAGATTTCAGCAAATGGTATGTGAGACTGGCAGCAGGACTGATCGTATTTTTCATTATCTTCCTGCTTATGAGCCTGTTCTTTGGGATCATAGGATTGGCTGGCTGGGTATTGTCTTATATCTGGCCGGTACTTCTGATCTTAATGATCTTCTGGATGTTTAAGGGACCGGGAAGATAAGATTACAATTGATTGCGATAAAGTAAGTAGGCACTTTTGGTTTAAAAAGTGCCTACTTATGTATATAAATCATGTCTTATTCTTGACATTTTTGTGAAAAAATAATATAATTGCGTTGTTGGTTCGTAACAAATCCGTAACAATTCTATTTCGACAGTTAGGAGACTTTCAGCGTGAATTTTGCTTTATTTCGGAGACATGCGGTAAAGGCTGCCGCAGGTCTTTTTCTTTTATCAGGTATTCTTTTTGTAAATCCAGGAGAAAGTCTGGCTGCTTCTAAAGGGGCAGAAGGACAGACACGCTCTTCTTATATGGTGACGATCGCAGCGCCTTCTGTAGAAGTACATCTTTCCGCAAATGAACACAGCCGTTCTGTAGGACAGGTAAGAAGGGGACAGACCTATGAGGTCCTCTCCAATCAGGGAAATGGCTGGGTGAAGATCAGCACAGGCAGCGGAGAAGGTTATATTAAGACTTCAGGAAAAGCTTCCCTTGTAGAAAAAAACCGTGAAACAGTGGATCTTTCTGCCAGACAGCGCCGTCAGACTGTGGAATTTGCCCTTCAGTTTGTAGGCGGAACCTATGTATTTGGCGGTGTTGACCCCAATAATGGAGTAGACTGCTCCGGTTTTACCAGATATATTTTGCAGAATACTGCTTCCATCAGTCTTCCTCATTCTTCCAAAGGGCAGTCTAACTATGGCACTGAGGTTTCAGAAGAGGAAATGCAGCCGGGAGATCTGATCTTCTACGGTGATGATGCAGGTATCAATCACGTAGCAATGTACATTGGAAATGGACAGATCGTTCATGCTTCAACAGAAGCTACCGGTATTAAGACTTCTCCTTATAACTACCGTAAGCCGGTGAAGATCGTCAGTGTTTTAAGCTAGATCATTCAATCAGATCATTACAAATCCCTGGTGCCAGCAAGGTACCAGGGATTTTTTTGTGAAGAAATTGTGAAATCTGTCAAAAATATTAATAAATATAAAAAAAAAATAAAAATATTGACGAAGCTCTCATCTGTGATATAATACAAATGTAATTAACGTAACATTTGTGTAACATTTAAAAGCAACTATTTAACATAAACCGTAACAAATAGGATGGGATGAGAATGCATAATTTTTTTGGTAAACTGGTTAGAACAGGACTTGTATGTGGAATATTGATGACAGCAGTGCCGATGACTTCCATGGCAGCCATCGGGCCTGGATTTAAAACAGGAACATATATTGCGACTATTACAGCAGAAAGCGTAAACATCAATAAGACAAAAGATGGAGAAGATGTTTTGACCACAGCCAAAGCAGGCAGTGTTTTTGAAGTATTAGAGGACCTTGGAAATGGCTGGATGAAGATCCGTGTAAATGATACAGAAGGTTATCTTCCAGTTTCCGGAAATGCAGAGGTAGAGGAAGCAGAAGCAGGCGAGATAGAACAGGTCCAGAAAGAAGCCATTGAGTCCTCCAATAGCTACAAAAGACAGCAGCTTGTAAGTTATGCCCTTCAGTTTGTAGGTGGTCCGTACCGTTACGGCGGCAGTGACCCACATACAGGAACAGACTGTTCCGGATTTACCCGCTATGTGTATCAGCATGGTTTAGGTATTTCTTTAAGCCGTTCTTCAGGCAGCCAGGCTTCCCAGGGAACTGCAATCAGCGCGTCCCAGATACAGCCGGGAGATCTGCTTTTTTACGGAAGCGGAAAGAGTATTAATCATGTAGCAATGTACATAGGAGATGGAAAGATCGTACATGCTTCTACCGAAGCAACAGGCATTAAGGTTTCTAACTGGAATTACAAAAATCCGGTGAAGATCGTAAGTGTGCTGGGATAATGAATTAAAATGATATTGAAAAATAGACAGGCCTTTCTGCCGGCGGCAGAAGGGCCTTTTTCGCAGGTTGGGAAATTTGTCTCATAAACGGGAGAAAAGCCAGGATAGGGGAGCTATCCTGGCTTTTCTCAAGGGGAGTATAAATAATTAATAAGGATGAGGCTATGGTTTAAGGGAAACCATGTTGCCTCACATTAGTTATAATATAAATACAGGGAAAATGCAAGTAAATTCCCAGGAAAAAGGTGGGAATTACGTTACAGTTCAGCCATGACATCTTCTTGTTTCCATATTCATGAAAACAAGAAGCTTGGTGGTCCCACCATATGCTGATTTGGATGAAAAAGTGCTTATGCAAGCAGGCTTGCAACACACTTTCTCATTCAAACCAGCGCATGGCTGAACTGTAAAATAAAATTCTGCAAAAGCCACGTATAAACCATCAGGATACAGCCATAATAAAGCTGTAACTTGAAGTTAATATAAAAAAATATCTTTTTGGAGGTATTGAAATGGCAAAGAATGACTACAGTAACCGCTACAGCAACCAGATGGATGACTGCAGCAACATGAACCAGGAGAACAAGGCTAAAAACAAGACCGAAAATAAAACCGAGAACACAACCAGGACCACATCTAAGAATAACATGAAGAATAATAGCAGAAATAAAACTGAATATTAAATCCCTGGATCTGTAAGTACTGGCAAGAGCACAGATACCAGAAATAAAACGGTCATTGAAAGGAACAGACTTTCAGTGACCGTTTTTTATGTGCTGCTCCCAGGTTGTACCCACCAGACAGGACGGGCATATATTGATAATAGGAAGACTTGTCTATAACGTTTTGAAATAGTTCGTATATTCGCATATATGGAAAGAAGGTGGAAATATGACTGGTTTTCCAATGCTTCCTTACTGGGAATTTGACCGGTGGATAGAGAACGGGCGGGCACGGCGGATCATTGACTTAAGGGAACCATGGCTGTATGAAGAAGAACGGATCCGTGGAAGTGAAAATATTCCCTATGATGAGTTCTGGGATCATATGGGGGAGATAAATTATGGAGAAATGACAGTATTCTTGTGTGAAAGAGGCGCCAAAAGCATGGTCATCTGCCGGGACCTGTGGCGCATGGGATATGAGGTGGCAGACCTTGCAGGCGGAATGGTGAATTACAGAGGAAAATACATTGACAGATAGTAGTTTGGGGCTGTAAGATAATGGGGCAGGAGAAAAACAAGCGCCGCTGTAAGGCGGCATTTGTTTTTCTTGCACCATTAACGAATGGAAGGAGAAATTTCATGAAAATTTTATTCGCATCCGATATCCACGGTTCTGCGTACTATTGCCGCAGACTGTTAGACATTTATAAAGAAACAAAAGCATCCAGAATGGTCATTTTAGGAGACATCCTTTATCATGGCCCGAGAAATGATCTTCCAAAGGAGTATGCACCAAAAGAGGTCATTGCCATGTTAAATCCATTAAAGGACCAGATCTACGCTGTTCGTGGCAACTGCGACACAGAAGTAGACCAGATGGTACTTCAGTTCCCGATCCTGGCAGATTATGCGCTGTTAGTATTAGACGGAAAGACATTTTACGCAACCCATGGACACGTATTTAATCAGGATCATCTGCCGCCTATGCAGGATGGGGATATCCTGGTACATGGACATACCCATCTGCTGAAAGCAGAAAAGGTGGAAACAGAATGTGGAACCATTACCGTATTAAATCCGGGTTCCGTTTCTATTCCTAAGGGCGGAAATCCAAATACTTATGCGATCCTGGAAAATGGTGTATTTACCATTTATTCCCTGGACGGCGAAGTAGTAAAAGAACTGAAGCTGTAAATGCTGAACGGTAACATAACATTTATAATGTGAAACTGAAAACGAAACTTAAAATGGAATGAATTTAGAACTGTGAGGACGAAGGATTGAAACAGACCTATGAACTGATCGCACCCTGTCATTTTGGGCTGGAAGCTGTATTAAAAAAAGAGATACTGGACCTGGGGTATGAGATCTCCCAGGTAGAAGATGGAAGAGTTACTTTTATTGGCGATGATGAAGCAATCTGCCGTGCCAATGTATTTTTACGCACTGCAGAGCGTATCCTGTTAAAAGCAGGCAGTTTTCGTGCAGAGACCTTTGAGGAACTGTTTCAGGGAACCAAAGCTATTGCCTGGGAAGAATTTATCCCGGAAGATGGAAAATTCTGGGTTGCAAAGGCTTCTTCTATTAAAAGCAAGCTGTTCAGCCCTTCCGATATCCAGTCCATTATGAAAAAGGCCATGGTAGAGCGGATGAAAGAGCATTACCATGTATCCTGGTTTCCAGAGGACGGGGCAAAATTTCCGCTGCGTGTGTTCTTATATAAGGATATTGTTACCATCGGCATAGATACCAGTGGTGACTCCCTTCATAAAAGAGGCTACCGTACTCTTACCAGCAAGGCGCCTATTACAGAAACACTGGCAGCAGCCCTGATCATGCTTACTCCATGGAACAAGGACCGTATTCTGGTAGATCCATTTTGCGGAAGCGGTACTTTCCCGATTGAGGCAGCCATGATGGCAGCCAATATGGCACCAGGTATGAACCGTTCCTTCTTATCTGAGGACTGGAAGAATATTATTAAGAGAAAATATTGGTATGAAGCCATGGACGAAGCAAACGACCTGTTAGATGATACAGTAAAAGTAGATATCCAGGGCTATGATATTGACGGGGATATTGTGAAAGCAGCCAGAGCCAATGCCCAGTCTGCAGGGGTGGACCAC
>OGHU01000605.1_pt1 | contig 24602 bp, 16 predicted proteins | sample 1571521 | NCBI WGS metagenome assembly OGHU01 (sample SAMEA2581963, study PRJEB24529) | metagenome | biome: Human gut stool | place: China | collected 2011 | reverse complement strand
TACAACAAGGCTACGGAGCAGGCAGATACTACTGCCGTAGATTGTGATTATGGTACATTGGCTGAAGAACGTATGTCATGAAGCACCGTTCTATACGCTCGGTCCTCTGACTACTGACATCGCGCCTGCATATGACCATATAACTTCAGCTATCGGCGCGGCTGTCATTTCATCGCTCGGAACAGCCATGATCTGTTATGTGACTCCGAAAGAGCATCTATCTCTTCCGGATCTGAATGACGTGCGCGACGGTGTGATCGCTTATAAGATAGCCGCGCATGCGGCCGACCTGTGCAAGGGTTTCCCTGGTGCTCAGGTGCGCGACAATGCCTTGAGCAAGGCCCGCTATGACTTCCGATGGAAAGATCAGTTCAATCTTTCTCTCGATCCGGAACGTGCTAAGAAATACTATCTCGATTCACGAAGAAACGCCCCCGATGCCGATGACCGCTTCTGCACGATGTGCGGCCCGAATTTCTGCGCTATGCGTATATCGCAGAACATCGCCGACGAATGTAAACAATAGCGGTATGGAATTAAATCAACAGACAACGATCAAGAAATCGGATCCGGACCGTAATTCTGTGTTCGGCCATGGATTTGCGGAAGTTATAGACCGATATGACTGGGAGGAGACTTTATGTCTTGTCAGAGACGCTACTGAAGCCGATGTGCTGCGTGTGCTTGCAAAAGCGGAACGCAACCGAAAGCCTCTGACGCCGGAGGAATTCGCGGTATTGATATCGGACGCGGCGGATCCTTATCTTGAACGGATGGCGGCTTTGAGCAGGCATTTCACCCGTGAAAGATTCGGAAACATTATTTCGATGTACATACCTATGTATGTGTCGAATGCATGCACAAACAAATGCGTCTACTGCGGCTTCAATCATGATAATCCATTTGAGCGCACCACCCTGTCGATGGAACAGGTAGAGGAAGAATGCAAAGCCATAAAGCGTCTCGGACCTTTCGAGAATCTTCTGCTTGTTTCTGGGGAATATCCGGCGTTATGCGGAGTCGAATATATGGAAAATGTTCTCCGCACGTGCAGACCCTATTTTCACAATCTGACTCTTGAGGTGCAGCCGTTGCGTTCTTCTGAATATGAGCGTCTGACCCACAGCGGTCTCAATGGAGTGGTATGTTTTCAGGAAACGTACCATCGGCAGGCATATAAGAAATATCACCCGAGAGGGATGAAATCACATTATGACTGGCGCCTTAACGGATATGACCGCATGGGAGAGGCCGGAGTCCACAAGATAGGACTCGGGGTGCTGCTGGGTCTTGAAGACTGGCGTGCCGATACTGTCATGATGGCCCGGCACCTCAGGTATCTGCAGAAGAAATACTGGCGGTCTCGTTATTCGGTGAACTTCCCGAGAATGAGACCGTCCGAAAGCGGATACCAGCCGAAGGTTGTTATCTCTGACAGGGAACTCGCACGTCTCACATTTGCGTTCCGGATATTTGATCATGATGTGGATATATCATATTCCACCCGGGAAACGCCTGACTATCGCGATAATATTCTCATGCTGGGCGTCACTTCGATGAGCGCCGGCAGCCGGACTGATCCGGGAGGATATGTGACCGAGCCTGATTCTCTCGAACAATTCGAAGTTTCGGACTCACGTTCTCCTATGGAGGTTGCCGAAACGATAAGACGTCACGGGTACGAACCCGTATGGAAAGACTGGGATGCCGTATTCGACTGATTTGAACACTCACATATTCAAAAGTGTTTTAGGGGTAGACATGTACATGTCTACCCCTGATTTTATAAACTAATAAACTTGCATATTATGAAATTTTTAAAACCGCGTCTACCGTACGCTCCATCAGAATTACAACCTGTCATCTCCTCCACAACAATCGATTATCATTATGGCAAACATGAACAGGCATATATTGACAATCTTAACCGCTTGATAGAAGGTACTGAATATGAGGATATGGCTCTCGAAGCTATTATAAGAAACAGTGACGGTCCTTTGTTTAACAATGCATCGCAGGCATGGAATCATATTTTCTATTTTTTCCAGTTCGCGCCCAATGGACTGAAAGAACCGAGTGGAAAACTCGCGGATCAGATTATAAATCAATTCGGCAGCATAGAAGAATTCAAAAAGAAATTTGAAGATGCCGGAGCAAGTCTGTTCGGGTCGGGATGGGTATGGCTGTCGGCCGATGAAGCCGGAAAACTCTACATCACACAAGGCGCGAACGCCGGTAACCCGATGACTGAAGGACTGAGACCCATTCTTGTATTCGATGTTTGGGAACACGCTTATTATCTTGATTACCAGAACCGGAGAGCGGAATATCTACATAATCTATGGGAAATAGTGGATTGGGATGTAATCGATGAAAGATATGGAATCTAATGAAAGTTCATATAAATAAAAAGAAAGCAACCGGAATTATCGGTTGCTTTCTTTTTATTTATGTATCTGCCATCTTACAGCAAAGATGGTTTATGCTTTTCAGAAAACGGAGAGAAAAAAATCCGCGTAGATATTATCCGGAGAGGCGATTCGTTTTTTAAGTCGTGATTTCCGTTTGTACACCACATCCATACTCTCTCCTATCAGTAACGCGATGGTCCGTGATGAAAGATTTGAGGCAAGATATACCATGAGTCTGTATTCGTCCGGTTTGAGTTCGGGAAGTACCTCGCGTAATTTTACGAGCATATTGTTCCGACAATCATTTACTGCCTTTTCCATTTCCAGAAAAAGTTCATTGTCATTTCTGATAGAATCTATCTGTTGTCTGACCTTTTCTACTATTACCTTTTGTTGCGCCTTTGTTCCACTTGATTCATAATAAGTACAGCACAGGTCATCAAGCGTATTGAATCTGCCGCGAATCGAATCCTCAAGCTTATGTTCAAGTCTATTGCATACGTTCTGCTGACGGGATATCTCATCCTTCAGGCACGAAGCTTCGGACATAAGCGTATCAGATTGCATCCTTTTTATTTTCAGATTCTTCCGTTGCCAGATAATTATTCCGCAGCAGCACAACAGTACAGCAAATGCGATCCATAAAATCTGCCGCTTTTTCATACGTTCTTTATAAAGCATGTACTCTTTCTCTTTCTGAAGGTAGAGGGCGGAAGCAAGATCGTTGTCTTGGCCTTGGTGTAACAGCAGTGTTTTCAGACCGGTTGCATGAAGCAAGCGTTCCCTGTCACCCTTGCTTCCATAATATTCTATAGCTATATTTACTATAGTGTCAGTCGGTGCGGTAATTCGGTTGGCTACAAGTGCTTCAGAATAAAGCAATGCCCACCGCGCCATAATCGAAGAATCATTGAAACAAGACACATCATACTCGTTCAGTTTTGCCATAGCGGCGGCAGGATCCTCTAATAATAACCGTTCTGCATTATCAAGATCCCTGACATCGGATGTTCCTGAACAGGAACATCCGACTAATACAAGTCCAATGATAATATAGAATAGACTCCTCATCGGCATTCATGACTAATGATTTACAAAATTACGAAAATAATGTCACAACACAAACTACTTATTTTATTTGCCATTATTTTATAAAATTATAGCTCAAATGTATGTTAAAATTAGTAAATAATATTCTTGAGAATGGATGATTTATTAATTTTACAATAAATATCATTTAGACATGTGTAAGTTACAATTAATTTCCACAGTATTGATTGCTGTTGCTGCCGTAATGACAGCCAATGATTCATATGCCACGTTGGTTGTCTCGTCATCTACAGGAGATGCATTGCCAAAATCATCAATTTTTGACCGGAAAGGAAATTTAATCGGTCTGGGAAATGATGACGGGACAATCCCGCAACTCCCATTGGCATCATATCCGTTAACTATAAGATATCTCGGCTTTTCACCGGTCATTGTCACGGATCCGTCAGCAGACAGGATCGAACTGCAGGAACTCGATTATGATCTTCCGGAAATCGTTATTGACACACAAAGTCATAACATAGTTCATCTGTTGGGTTATATGCGGGAATATTCGACGATGTCTGATTCAAAAGATACAGTACTGCTGTTCAGTGAAAAAATTGTAGACTTTATGGTACCCCAAGGGAAGGTCAAAAAATTCAAAGGCTGGAAATCTCCAAGAATTCTTGCAAGCCGGGATTATTATCGGTTTACAAATTCGGAAGGGTTGGATAGTGTGAGCGATAAGTTTGACGATGACTTTTCCTGGTTGGGCTTTATGGATATTCTTTCAAAGAAGATCAAAGTGCCTGAATCAATTATCAATGAGGAGGTAAAACTTGATACTATACAAGGGAAACATGGAGCACAAATGATATGGAGGAAAGTCGGAGAGAGTTATTTTCTGGATATGGATATGCTTGCTGACAAAAAGGATCATAAGTGGTCGCCTGCGATTCTGAAACTATTCGGACTTACTACGGAGTTTATCAAACTTGATTCATCATATACCTTCTCGGATTTACAGACAGGAGAAGTATCTACAGAAAATATTGCTCAATCGTCATTCTGTATCGAAGCATTATGTAAAGGCAAGGTATTCAGATGGGCAACCGGAAACAAAGACCCGTTCAGAATCAGATCATATTATGAATTCTTTGTCACTGACCGCGAATTTCTCAGTGTTGAAGACGCATTGGAATGGAAAGATAATCCGGAGGCGAGAAACATAAGCATTACTCCACCTCCGGGAATCCCCCCACTTGAACCATATATCATTGACCTGGAGCGACGTGTGACAAATTAATAATTTAATTTATGAATGAATTACTGATATGTGCCGCAGGACTCGGATTGTCATCATTGTTGGGTTCGGTGATCGGCTTGGTGGTACGCCATATTCCTCATAACTGGAATGATGTTTTTCTCGGTTTCTGCGCGGGGATGATGCTCACGGCCTCGATTGTATGTCTCATTGTTCCTGCCGTTGATATGTGTAGTCCTGTGGCATGGTGGCAGATAGTGGCCGGCGTAGCGACAGGAGTGGCTTTAATAGGAATACTTGACAGATTCATGCCGCATCTGCACCATTTGTCCGGCTTGAAAGAAGACGAGATGCATAAAAACAACGCGTCACTCAACAAGACTCTCCTATTCGTGATGGCTATAGCAATCCATAAACTTCCTGAAGGTCTGGCAACAGGAATTTCCTTCAACGGAGATCAGGGAAATGCAGTTGCCGTAGCAATAACCATTGCATTACAGAATATTCCCGAAGGCATGGTCGTGGTGACTCCATTGCTTATGGCCGGAGTGAGGTTCAGGAATACTGCAATGATAGCATTCAGCGTCGCCGTGCTTGAAGTGGCAGGTGTTTTTGCCGGATTTTTTATAGGTGACATATCATCTTTGTTTCTTCCGTTCATGCTTTCGACAGCCGGAGGCGCGATGCTTTACGTGATAAGCGACGAGATGATTCCCGAGACCCATTCGCACGGATATCAGAAACAGGCTACATACGCGCTTGTCGTAGGTGTGCTCACAATGCTTTTTATCGAAGTGTGTGTATAGTGGTAAGCTGTTTCCGCAAGGGCCGATCCATTAAAATGCAAAATGCAGAGAGAATCTCAATCCTGAATCTGGCGCACCAGGTTTGCCTCGATAGCTTAGGCGCCAGATATACTCAAGACGTAGGAACGTAAGGATGTTGTCAATTCCCGCCCCGATCTCCATATAAGGTGTTTTGCCCATAATCTGAGTCACATTTCCTTCGGGAAATCGGAAAAGATTGTCATTATATGCCGGATTATTCTTTTTAGTGAGGTTTCCGGCAAAGCCTTTGAATGTGAATACCTCCCGGAGATGCAGTTTTTTAATCAATGGGATTCTATTGAATATCAAACCGTTAAGATTATAATTAAGATCAAGCGACACATATTGGTCCATTGCGAACTCCATTGGATTCAACAGACTGAATGTCTCGGACTGTACAGTATAGGCTACATTGGCGTTCTGCCACAGGAGTGCGGGAAACTGAACCTGATTCCACAGTTTGGCAGCCTTGAAAATTACATCGGCATAACCGAACGCCGAGAACCAGAATCGTTTCTGCAGACAGAATTCAGTGAGATTAAGCGTGTATTCCGATCCAAAGAGTCCTTTGGGTCCGAATGAATGGGCAAGAGTCAGACAAATAGCGTCTCTGTTTATGTTGCGGCGATCATTATATGTCTGCATGAATTTCTCCCCCGGAGCATATCGAAGCTGGATTCTCATACTGTTCTGGGTATAAGCAGACACATTTTTTCCGGCTGCATTTATAAATTGTACATAAGGCGATGATTCCTGGCGCTGATGGATTACAGAGGCATTTAATGACAGATTATTGTGCCACTCGATATTATATTCGAGTTTGGCAAGTCTCTCATAAGTGGAAAGATTACTCTCATGTCGTTTTACTGAATTCAGAAGATTACTTGCGGAATTCGTCATATAGTGCTGTCCCAGCTTGTTTACATCGTAACGGTAAGTGGCGCGGATACCGTTTATCGGGAATTCACGCGAGTGATATTTCTTTTTATTGAAGGAATATTCAATTTCGGCATTATACTTCCATTTATGATCCCTGAATCCATATGCCACATATCCACGCCCGAACAATCTGTCATTAAGATTGGCGGTGGTGAGGCCCCCCGCTGCAAGCCGTAAGCCCTCTGTAGCATTGTAGCTGATAAAAGAGTCGATAGGTCCGAAATCAAATTTACTCTTTTTGCCTGTGGTCACATATCCTTTTACCACAAGTTCGACTGCTTTGGATGTCCAATATATAAGAGGAAACTTCTTGAAAGGCGACTCCTCTTCGGCAAGCTTCTTTTCAGCATAGGAAAGAGGAAGCATGCGGGCGGCAGTCCAGAAATCGCGGTCTCTACTGTCCGCCTCGTCTATTACAAAAACATTTCCTAATTTGTTGTAGAATTCTTTCAGATCCTCCCGTTTGTCATAGGATTGGTTTTCATATCGTGACTGACGTGCCATGTATGCCTGCCCGACCGATCCGGCGATATGAAGTTCCACAACCATATCGTCGAGAGTCTTATGAGTGTATCCGAGTGAGTCTTTACGGAAATTCTGACTCAGATACATATTCTCGACATAGTTGACATTTGCGGCCTTGGGAAGACGCATCATCACACGACGCACGTATTTGACCGAGTCTTCTACAGGAATGTATAATTTGCCGTTGAACCCCATAGACTCGGGATTATGAGGCGCAAATGACAGCTCGACACAACGGTCATTTCCTATCATGACCGTATCGACGATGTGATACATGTAATAATCGGCTCCGATTGCCGACAGCGGACTTACGAAACGGTTCCGCATCACGGGTATGTCATTGGCATATACATCCACTTCCCGAAGCACGTCTTCAAAAAGAGCACGTGTGTAACTCTGGTCGAGCGATTTGTCAACGCCATTGTTCCTTTGTGCCGTCACAATTTCTTTATCCGTGCCGGCAGATGTGGTGATCCTGGTGGTAAGTTTTTCTTTCATGGAAAGATCAAGAATGCGCTTTCCGGTCCAGATGCCTGTATCGACCAATTCCGCTATTGCCTTGAACTTTCCTTTTACTTGCCCGTCCTCTCCAGGAAGATATCCACGGTAGTTATTAAGACCGAGAACCATCTTGTCATACCGATCATAACTGTAGAACCGAGACTGCACAGGATCATGCTTTTGCCTGTCGGCACGCACTCTGCGCATAAGATCTACAGCAGGATTGTTTTTTTTTGAATATTTCTGTTTCTTCGGTTTAACTACTATTTCCACGAGTTCCGTGGTGGAAGGAGACATAAAAAAACGCAATGTGTCTTTACCGGAGCCGACGGTGCGGCTGTTGGGCAAGTAGCCGAGCGAAGTCACATCAAGACACGACCCGGATGGTAAATATAAAGAAAACACACCGTTGATATCGGTAGTAGTGCCGATTTTATTCTCTTTTGAATAGACATTTACAAAGGAAAGAGGCTCGCCACTGACAGAATCCACTACAAAACCCACGACTTTTATATTTGCAGACCTCTTTGGTTTCGTCTGTGCATGAGCCGGGTGAAACACAAAAGTGGATATGACAAGAATAATCAGGAATAACGTATTAAGGTATGTGCGGTCAGTTATTTTAATCATATCATAAGCTTGATAACTCAAGATGTAGATCAAGAATTATTCCTGATATCGGCAATATTTGTTAATTTTGTAAAATTAACAGTTTCTAAAACGAAGTGATTCAATTTTACGAAAAAAGAAATCATTATTGATGATTCTCGTAAATAGAAAAACGGTTAAGCTTAGTCATTATTATAAATTTACCACAATAGCTTCTTGATGGCACTCGAAATTGAACACAAATATCTTGTAAAAGATAATAATTACCTTGATATGGAGACATCCGTAAAATATATATGTCAAGGCTATCTGTCACGTGATCCGCACCGTACGGTACGTGTCAGAACTGTAGACAATAAAGGATATATAACTGTCAAGGGATTATCGACAGGAGATATACGGGCTGAATTTGAATATGAAATACCGGTTGCAGACGCCCGGGAACTTCTGGACATGTGCATTCGGCCTATACTTGAAAAACGCAGGCATATAGTTCCTTACGCCGGAAAAATATGGGAAGTAGATGAATTTTTGGGACACCTCTTTCCTCTTGTGACAGCGGAAATAGAACTGTCTTCACCGGAAGAGAAATATGAACTTCCCTCATTCATCGGTCAGAACGTCACGGGAGATCCCGCATATTACAACTCTAATCTCATAAAATCAGAACCTATGTAAAAAAGTCGGTATGCCAATTTGCATACCGACTGAAATCATTTTCCTGTTATTTTCTGTCCCAGGTAATCTTGCGTAAATTATCTGATTACCTTTTTTACATATACCTTGTCGTTATCAAATGAAATCTGAATCATATATATACCATTGGCATATTTGTCAAGGCTGACTTCAGTATCTCTACCTGATTCCAGAACTTTGCCTGAAAGATTCATAATATTGTAATCAGCAGGAATGTTCCATATGCACCGTCCCTCTCTGACTGTAACATCTGATTCGGTGTTGACAGCATTGACGGAGGAAGACAAAGGTTTGGGATATTTTGTTTTCATCTCAATACCGTCCACTTCATATTCCAGAACATATTCATTTACATCGCTGATATTGAAATTCGTCCGGATAATACCGTTGGCATCCGGTTCGCCCGCGAACTCATTATTGATCATGAGACGCAAGAATTTGACACGTGTTCCAAGTTCAGAATTGACTCCTACAATAAACTTGTCATTTTCTTTCCATGAAACTATACTGAACATCTCAAAAAGAGCGCAATTATGATCAATGACATCTATATAGTTTTCTCTGGTTCCTCCGGGGATATAATAATGGGCGCCAGGTACAATATACTGATATTTGTCGGTGCCTTTATTATTGATCATCGAATAGCTTTCGCAATAGATTATCGGACGCAGATATGCATTGTCGGATGAAAGGAACATCTGATTCAGAGGCCAGCTTTGAGAGACGGCGTCAGTCGTTTTTACGTAAACATTAATGGTGTGGTTACCTGAATCATACACAAAAGCATGCCCGGTATTGTTACCTATGGAGAACGCACCGATAACCAGTGTTTCAATTGATGAGTTTATTCCGAAATTAGGATAATCGGGCACCATTGCCGACCAGAAACTTGTAAACCTCGGCAAAATCACGGTTTTGAGATTCGGGCAATCGGTAGTAAACATCGTCCTAATACTTAGAGGGTTGCTGGTATTATTCACTATGAGTCCCGACATATCTATCTTTACGAGCTCATTACATCCGGCAAACATTGCATATCCTGTATCTATTCCATCATATGGAACCGTACCTGCACCGAATTTCACTTCATTGAAACCACACCCGGCAAATATGCTGTCGCCATCGAAAGTCATGTCCGGACGAAAATTAAAACTCTTGAGTTTCGAACATCCTTTGAAAGCGCAATTCCCGAATTTAGTTGTTCCCAAAGCCGTCACACTAGACAATTGTTTGCTGTCGCGGGCGAAATTTTTGGGAAGGTTTATCGAATATGGCAATACCAGCGATGTAAGTCGAAGACAGTTACTGAATGCGCCCTCTTCTATCAGGATATTGCGTGACGGAAGCTCTATCTTTGTAAGTCCGCAGTTATAGAACGCCTTTGACTCTATTTTATCTACCGAACCGAAATCAAGCGAATAAAGATTATGAGTATTGGCAAATGCATTATCTCCGATCTCGGTCACCCCCTGCGGAATAGCGAATGAACCTCCGCTTCGTTTAGGAGGATAAGACAGGATTTTAGTTTTTTCTTCGTTATATAATATTCCATTAGATACGGAATATCCTTTTGCATTCTCTCCTTCTTTAAAAGAAGAAAGATTAGGCATATAGTTGAAGCCGGCATTATTTGCCAATGCAAACATGTTTGGAGATAATGTTATAGTCGTGATTGTAGTATTCCCGGAGAATGCGTCCGGACAAATATCCATTATGGATTTAGACAGACTCAAGGCTGAACCGGACTTGAGTTCGATCGCCGATGGAACCCTTACTATAAAATTCCCACCTTTTTTTACAAGAATGCCAGCTTCCGTAGCAGAGAATACCGTATTGCCTGATGCGACAATAAATTTTTTCAACTTTGGACAATTGAAGAAATTATAACAGCTTGCCAGATAATATTCATTTGTATCTCCTATTTTTGTAATATTTGCAGGAATAGTAATTTCTGTAACTTCAGTCAGATTGTCTAGAGCATGAGGAGCAATGTTTGTCACTTTATAGGTAATTCCATCTTTCTCATATGTCTCTTTGAGTGTCAGTTTACCGGAAGTCGGCTGATTTCCGCCCCAACTTAGGAGAGTACATGTTTTATTTTTTGAATCGAGATTGCCGTAAGTATAAGTAATGGCATTCGAATAAAATGCCGGCAGAATCAATATCAGTGCCGACAAAAATTTTCTTTTCATAAGTTATAGTTTAGATTAAATCGCCGCAAAGTTAAATGATAAATTTTCCACATCACCTATATGTTATGCGCCAGTTTGTGAAAATAGACCTTATATTGACTATAAAAATATTTATGCGGGCATCTGCAAATTTAAAATAAGGTCTATATTCAGTATATAATCGGTCTATTTACACTATATAGTTAAAGTTAATATCCTGATTTGTCAACTTTTTACTAATTTTGTACATTGAAATGAAGAAAACTACAGCCATATTATTTCTGACATTGCTTGTGTCGACTGTTTTGTGTATATCGTGTAATGAACCGAGAGCCCATCTTGATCCTTACGGATGGCATCCGATGGAACACACTTTTGATTCTCTTACTCTTGAGGCAGAGAATCGTTTCATTAACTGTGAGGCTCTGGATTCTTTGATAATTCCTGTCAGACGTATGTCTGAGATTTCTTCAGCAAATCCTAAAAATCGGCAGATGAAGGCAAGAACCCTGTTCTGGCAAGGTCGTATAGAATATAATTCAGGCAATACAGATGAAGGGCTGGAAATGATGACGCAGGCACTCCTAATGACGGACTCTGCCAAGTATCCCTATGATTATCACAGGATATCATGGACCATGGATATGGATTATCATGAGCCTACACTCGAAAGATACCGTCATTTGCTTAATGAAACAGAATTTTTCAATCAAAGCGGAGACAAGCCCGTCACGGCAGAGCTTGCCATGGAGACGGGAACATTTTTGAATGATATAGGCGATACCGAACATGGGATTCCATACCTTGTCATGGCGGACTCCCTTATGGGGATTGCAGGATTAAAGGAGCATATATCCAATAACAGAATCAATCATGCAAACGCTCTTGTTGTTCAAGGTGATTCCACCGGAGCCATACGACTGTTCAACGCAATTCTGTCGGATAAAGTAAATCCTGTAGCGTCCCGTGCTCGCGATGTCGTGCTTGGAAACCTTTATGAACTCACAGGAGATACTGCGGCTCTTTATGAAGCCTATGCTCTTTCCCGATTGCGATATAATATGGAAGAAGACCAGTGTATGTATGAAAACCGGCTGGCTGAATTAAAACTGGGATCGGGTGATATGGATTCGGCCAGATATTATCATGGACTCGCCGGGAAAAATCTGGAATACGTAGGACGCCCTGATGTGAGACTTGATTATATCAAGATGAAATATCGTCTGTTTGATCTGGATGCAAAAAGCGACAGTGCCTACAAATATCTTTTAATGCATTCTGAGATAAAAGATAAAATAACAGAGGAAAACAACAGGGATGAAATCAAAAGGTCTAATCTCGCTTTTGATATAGAGAGATCCAGGCTGCGCGCCGATATGGAAAAACGGAGGGCCCTGATTCTGTTTTTATCCATTATATTCGCAATGGTTCTCTTCGGCGGAATAATCGGTATATGCTTTTATAGACGGTTACAGAGACAGCGTCTTGAGAAATTGCGAACATCTCTTGATCTTGAAAGATCCAATCGTAAGATACTCGCCATGCAGATTGTGCTTGAGGAGAAAGAAGTCCTGTTGAACAAAATGAATAAGGAAATGAAAGAGATGTCGAAACAGGGAGAAATCAGTTCGATAGCTGCAAAGAAAATAGGCAACTCGATGAAAGTGCATATGTTTGCAGAGCAACAACGGGAAAGCTTTATGGAGATATTTGAAAATTTATCTCCCGATTTCGCCTCTCATATAAAGAGCAAATATCCTGACATGACAGAATCTGATATCAGACTGGCATCCTATATTGCCATCGGAATGGATAATAAACATATCTCCCGCGTCATGTCTATCCGTCCCGAATCGGTCAAACAGGCGCGCTGGAGACTACGTGTTAAAATAGGACTTGTCAAAGGAGAGTCTCTCGATGACTTTTTAAAAGAACTGGCTAAAGAAAGTTGACCTTCGAAGAAATGGCCGAGGGTGTATCATTTCCTTTTGTTTAAGGCTCCAAGTATCTCATTCAGACTTTCTTTCGTTTCGGTAAGAAGATCTATGATCTCAAGGCGGCGTGATACATTCTTGCGGTTTGACCGGAGTTCTTCTTTTGCAGCCTCTATCCTGAGTCCTTTCACTTTGACAAGATAATGTATCATGCGTAGGATGCGGATATCATCGGGTCGATAGTAACGTTGATTAGACCGGCTTCGCTTCGGCATGATCTCAGGGAATTCCGATTCCCAATACCGTAACGTGCTGGTAGGCACACCAAGGAGTTCCGATACATCGCGTATCTTATAAAACTGCTTGTCCAAGTCTTTAATATAGCCATTATCTTCCATAAGGTAGCTCAATATTGTCAATCCATTACATGACCTGCATTTTCGGCTTCACGAACCATTTCCGCATATTGTTCAGGTGTCACATCCATAAAATAATAGTTTACCGGGTTCTGCGGTTCGTCTTTGAAACGCACTTCATAATGCAGGTGGGGGCCTGTGGATTTTCCCGTAGACCCCACCTTCCCGATAAGATCGCCACGTTTGACATCCTGTCCCGGTTTTACAAGTATCTCACTCAGATGTGCATATCGGGTCATATAATTATACCCGTGCGAGAGATCGATGCAATTGCCATAACCGCTTTTTCTTTCCGCGACTTCCACAACTCCGTCTCCTGTCGCGTATACGGGCGTTCCGGTTTTTGCAGCGAAATCAAGACCCGCGTGAAATTTGGTAGAGCCATACACCGGATCCCTTCTGTATCCATATCCCGATGACATGGTGTAATCCTTTATGTCAATGGGTATTATGGAAGGGATATGAGCGAGTTTGGCTTTCTGCTTCCCGGCCTCGGATCTTAATTGGTCGAACGATATGGATTGGGCATACAATTGCCTGTCGAACAAATCAAGACGCTGGGTCAGCAGCTTTACCAGATCCGCATCCTGAAGTTTCTGGATTTCCTTGTATCTTTTCTCATTGTCGAGTCCGGCAAAACGCTGACTCCTTGACATGGGTTCCATCTGCATCATGACACGATAGAAATTGTCATCACGATTCTGGATATCACCCATGATTTTCAAAGAATTGTCAAGACGGCGGTTCAAGACATTATATTGACTTTTGAGCATAGCATTTTCACGTCGCAGATTATCTTCGGTCGGAGTGCCGAACATATAGAAAACGATAAGATACAGCAATGTGCCGAAGACAATGGAACCTCCGGTGAAAATCAGTATCCTTGAAAGCCTCGATCTGAACGAAGGATATACTCTTTCGAAATTGTCGGTATCAGGATTATATCTGTAAATAACGTTGCGTTTCATCAGCCAGAAAGCTATAAGCCCTATCCGACAACGAAATTACAAAATATTCACCTACTTTCAAAATGCAGGGAAATAAAACATCAAAAACATTTCCACTATTTCGTCATATATGATTTTTTACTTATTTTTGCATTAAAACGCAAATGGATAAAGCTATGCGGGTACGATTTCATATTTTTACAATCCTTTTGTCTACGGTTCTGGCAACAGCCTGGGCCGATGTATCAGTTGTGTATGATTCTCTGATAAATGTTCTGGATAATTCCATAGATAACAGAAAGCCTTATATAGAAGCAAAAGAGAATACACTCCATCAATTACGAACACTGGTCTCAGAGGCCAAAGATCCCCGCAGTCAATTCGAATCTTTAGGCCATCTTCTTGATGAATACGCTTCTTACAATACGGACTCTTCTTTAAATATCTGTGAAGAGAGACTGCGTCTTTCCCGTAATATCGATGACCGGGATCTGCATACCCAGGCAAAAATGGATATGGCCAACATCCTTGGGCTAACCGGATTATATAAAGAATCACTTGATGTTCTCGATTCGATTCCGAGAAATACCATTCCCGATTATCTTGTTCCCTTCCTATATCATATCAAACGATCTGTCTATGGATTCATGTCGGATTATTCTATCCGTCATAGCGAAAAAGAAAAATATGCACGTCTGACATCCGCATACAGGGATTCTTTGATAAGTGTCAATCCTGAGGGGTCTATTTATCATGCAATAATACTTGCTGACAAACTCAATAATGAAGGAAAACCGGCTGAGGGAGAAAAGATCCTTTTGAAATGGCTTTCAGACAATCCGGATGCCGATACGCATAGCAGGGCCATCCTCGCCTATACACTATCCGAGTCCTACGGAATGCTCGGACAAAGAGAAAAACAAAAAGAGCAACTTGCCATTTCTGCCATTGCGGATATGGAATCTGCCGTAAGAGAGTATGTATCGCTCAGGAAGCTTGCCATAATGCTATATGAGGACGGTGATATAGAGCGTGCCTACCGTTATCTTAAACAATGCATGGAAGATGCTGTCTATTGCAATGCGCGGTTAAGACAGGTTGAGATCAATGATGTATTCCCTATCGTCAATGAAGTATATCTTCATACAATAGAGAAACAACAGAACCGGCTCCGACTTTTTCTTGTGTTGATATCCTTATTGACCATCGCTTTGCTTGTCGCATATTTTGCAGTTGTCAAGCAGATGAGAAAAGCAAGAAAGGCTCGTAAAGAGGTAGATGACGCAAATATCAGACTTTCCAGAATGAACTCCGAATTGAAGGAACTGATAGAAAGGCTTCGCGAAGCAAATCGGGAGATTGCTGAAAATTCCCGGCTTAAAGAAGAGTATATCGGCGGGTATATGGATCAGTGTTCGATCTATATAGATAAACTTGACACATTCCGTAAAAAATTAAGTAATCGCCTTGCATCGGGCAAAACATCGGAAGTAAAGGATATGCTCAGATCATCCGATATGATCGATGAGGAACTGAAAGCCTTTTATGCACATTTTGATCATACGTTCCTGAGGCTGTTTCCATCTTTTATAGACGATTTCAATTCGCTCCTTCTTGCCGATAAAAGAATTGAGCCGAAGACAGAAGGAAGGCTTAACACGGAATTGCGGATTTTCGCACTTATAAGACTTGGAATCACCGACAGTGTCAAGATTGCGAATTTCCTTCGTTATTCGGTGACAACTATATATAACTACAGGACAAAAGTACGGAACAAGGCAGCCGGGAACCGTGATGCACTCGAACAAAAATTAATGGAAATTGGGACGACTTTCGATAAAAAAAGCAAGTCATAGGCTCAACTTGGACTCATAAACCACTACATTTTAGACTTGTATAAATTTGTACAACATGCTTTATATTAGCATGTTGTATTTTTATATATGCTATATATCACTACTTTATGCCTATCATGTCTTTTTCATGGAGGCATACATTTGTAATTTTGCATCGATTAACCTGACAAGCGCGTCGGATAAGATGACAGATTCATATTATCCGATTCTATGTTTTGAAACATCATTAATTAAAATCCATATCATGAACCCAAAAATTTACAAAAGATTTCTTATGTTTCTGATGGTGTTTATGACACTCTTTCCAATAAGTGTCATGGCACAGCAGAACACAGTGACAGGAACAGTCACGGACTCCGATGGAGAACCTCTTATCGGAGCGTCAGTAATTGTAAAAGGCACCGCTACCGGTACCGCTACGGATCTGGACGGAAATTTTACCGTCAAGGCCGGTCCGCTCGCTACTCTTCAGATATCCTATCTTGGATATAAGACTAAAGATGTGGCTCTCGAGGGTCGGACCAATGTGAATGTCGTACTTGAGGAAAATACCGATATGCTCGATGAAGTTGTGGTTGTCGGGTACGGACAAATGAAAAAATCCGATCTTACCGGAGCGGTCGGATCCCTCGGCGGCGGAGAAATCAGAGAGACGCCCGTTAATAATCTCGGATCAGCTATTCAGGGTAAGATCGCCGGCGTACAGATCATAGACGCCGCCAAGCCCGGAGACAATGTAAACATAAAGATCCGTGGTCTCGGTTCGATCAATCAATGTGACCCTCTTGTCGTGATCGATGGTGTGCCCACCGATATGGGGCTCAACAATATCAATATGCAGGATGTTGAGAGACTTGATGTATTAAAGGATGCATCTGCCACAGCCATCTATGGATCGCGGGGAGCCAACGGTGTCGTGATGATAACTACACGCCGGGGTGCGACAGGAACTGCAAAAGTATCTGTCAGCGCAAACATGGCCGTGCAGTCTGCTTCTAAAAAGCTTTCTTTGCTCAATTCTTCCGGTTATGCCGCACTCAATAATGACATGATGACGGCCTCGGGGCGCAACACCAATCCGGAATGGGCTGATCCATCATCTCTGACCCTTTCGACAAACTGGGTCGATGAGTTGCTGCATACCGGAATAATGCAGAACTATAATATCAATTTCTCGGGAGGAAACGAGAACGCGCATTACTATCTTTCTGCGGGATTTCTTGATCAGACCGGTATTGTGAAAGGTGTAGGATACAGACGTTTTACTTTCCAGACAAATAATGATGCGCGGATGAAACCATGGCTGAAGATATCCAATAATCTTCTTTTTTCAGCCGACTACAAACATTCGGGAAGCTACAGCATGACGGATGCCATGCATGCGTTGCCTGTTTTCCCTGTCCGTGATGAAAATGGAGAATGGAGCGGTCCGTCCGGTAATGCCGACTGGTACGGCGGAGTAAGAAACCCTGTCGGCAGCAACGAGATGTATAAAAACAGCACAAAAGGTTTCAATCTTCTTGCAAATATAGCCGCTGATATTACTATTGTGCCTGACTGGCTGCAGTTCAGAAGCCTTTTTGGATATGATGCCAAGGCATGGTATGACGAAGCCTTCTCCCCTGCTTATGACTGGAAACCTATTCCTGTAGAGGAGAGCTCAAATTACAATAGCTCATACAAATCATTCACATATCTCTGGGACAATTACTTTACTTTTGACCATACGTTCGGAGGCAAGCACGCCGTAAACGTGATGGCAGGTATGTCGGCACAATGGAATGATTATTCATATCTCAACGCCACAATGAACGGTTTTCTTTTTGACAACGTACATCAGATGGATAACGGAGAGACAATGAAAGATATAGGCGGTAACAGATCGCAATGGTCTCTGCTGTCTTATATGGCGCGTGCAAACTATTCATATGACAACAAATATCTGCTTACGCTGACTTTGCGTCATGACGGTTCTTCAAGATTCGGATCGAAACACCGTTGGGGTACTTTCCCCTCCGCGTCAGCCGCATGGAGAATTTCCGGAGAGGATTTCTTTCCGCAGGATAAAGCTGTTTCTGATCTGAAACTTCGTCTCGGATATGGCCGGACAGGAAGTCAGGCATCCGTCGACAACTACGGCTATCTGCCCACGCTGTCAACTCTTGTATATCCTTTTGGCGATCCGAAAGAGAATCAGTCCGTGCTTGTCGCCCAGACTCTTGCCAACCCGTATATCCATTGGGAGACCGTGGAACAATATAACGCCGGTATTGATATCTCGCTGTTGAATTCAAGACTGACATTCAGCCTTGACGGTTATATCAAGAATACGCGCGACATGCTTGTCAAGGCAGCCATCCCCATCACATCCGGATTCGAGGATACCAGCACTACATATACCAATGCCGGAAAAGTCCGTAATATCGGTTGGGAACTCTCGGCCAATTCAGTCAATCTTACCGGAGAGTTCGGATGGGAAACCAACCTTGTGGTGACCTACAACAAGAACAAGATCAAAGATCTCAACAGCGAAGTTCCGTTCTATATCAATCAGCTGAACAATTCATATGTAACGATGCTTTGTGCTGGTTATCCTATAAATGTATTCTACGGATACGTGACGGACGGTATATTCCAGACGCCGGAAGAAGTCAGCGCACATGCCGTGCAGCCCGGTGCAGAACCGGGAGATATACGGTTCCGCGACCTCAACAACGACGGAGTCATAAATGACGCCGACCGCACCGTAATCGGCAACCCCAATCCTTCCTGGCTCTTCTCAATGAACAATGTGTTCAACTGGAAAGGATTCGAACTCCAGATATATCTTCAGGGTGTGGCCGGAAATAAAATCTATAATTACACCCGGATAGGTCTCGAAAGCATGAGCACCGCCTATAATCAGCTCGCTTCCACGGCCAATCGATGGACAGGTGCCGGGACGTCCGACTGCATGCCGCGTGCCGTGTGGGCAGATCCCAACCAAAACGCGAGAGTCAGCGACAGATGGATTGAAGACGGATCCTATCTGCGCCTGAAGAACATCTCGCTAAGCTACAATTTCCCGACGAAGTGGATGCGTTCGATAGGTCTTGAATCCTTGAAATTGACGTTCTCCTGCGAGAACGTGGCGACCGCTACCCGCTATAAGGGTATTGATCCGGAAGTAGGACTCAACGGTATCGACATGTCAAACTTCCCTTCGGCAAGAACATTCAACTTCGGATTAAACGTCAACTTTTAAATCTTACGAATCATCACCATGAACAAGATATTATCAACGCTCCTGGTCGGCACTGTTGCAATCGGAGCGACATCATGCGAGGATTTTCTCGACAAACATCCATTCGACCGTGTGGACCCCCAGGAGACAGTGACGGATGAAGTGGCGACAGCCATGACCAACGCCTGTTATCTTACGCTTCAGTCATCCAATATGTATAACCAACGCATATGGACACTCGATATAGTGGCCGGAAACTCAATAGTCGGAGGAAGCGGCGGAGACGACGGTCTTGAAACCGTACAGGCATCCAATTTCACGACAATGAGCGACAACGGCATGGCACTGTATATGTGGCGCAGTCCCTGGGTCGGAATCGGACACTGTAATGACGCTATTCTCGCCGTTGAGAACAATGAGAATCTTTCGACAGAGATACATGACAGATGCCTTGGCGAGGCCTTGTTTCTCCGTGCGCATTATTATTATGTCCTTGCAAGACTGTACGGAGGTCTTCCTCTTCGCACGGAGCCTTATGTGCCGGGTGAAGACTCAGCCATAGCGCGTTCCTCTCTTGAGGATACATATGAGCTGATAATATCAGACCTGACCCGCGCTCTTGATCTTCTGCCGGCGAAAGCTGATTATGATGCCGCCAATGTTGGCCGCGCGAGCAAAGACGCAGCTTTATATATGCTCGCGGATGTTTACCTGACACTCGCGCCGTCGAATCCGTCTCTTTATGCCGATGTAGTCGATCTGTGCAACCGGATTACCGCTCTGGGATATAATCTCGATGCATGCAGCTATGCCGACAATTTCAATCCACTGATCGACAATGGTCCTGAATCGATATTCGAGGTGCAGTATTCAGGAAGTACGGAATATGACTTCTGGGGCAACACACCACAATCCTCATGGCTTTCCACATTTATGGGACCCAGAAATTCCAATATGGTAGCCGGAAGTTATGGCTGGAATCTCCCTACACAGGAGTTTGTAGACCAATATGAGAACGGAGATCTTCGTAAAGATGTCACAATTTTTTATGACGGATGTCCTGCATTCGATGGAATGGAATATCGCCCGTCATGGTCAAATACAGGCTATAATGTGCGCAAATTCCTTGTTTCCAAGAATGTCTCACCTGATTTCAATACCTCTCCTGCCAATTTTGTTGTCTATCGTTATGCGGGAGTACTGCTCATGCAGGCAGAGGCTCTCAATGAACTCGGACGTACGGCAGAGGCATGCGGACCACTCAACATAGTACGTAAACGTGCCGGTCTTCCGGAAGTTCCAACATCTGTCTCAAGACAGGATATGAAAGATAAAATAATTAATGAGAGAAGAATCGAACTCGCTTTCGAAGGTCCCAGATGGTTCGACATGATCAGGATTGACTCGGGAGAATATGCCGTCAACTTCCTTCATTCGATCGGAAAGACCAATGCTACACGCGAGAGATTATTATTCCCTATTCCGCAGACAGAAATGGACTCCAATCCTCTCATGACTCAGAATCCGGGGTATTGATAACTTCAAAATTTAATTGAACAATGAAAAACTATATATTGAATGCAGCGCTTATTACTGCTTTGATGACCGGTCTGAGCGCATGCACCGACAATGATTATATGGAACTTGACAAGGGTTCCGAACCTCTTTCCATCTCCGTGTCCGAGACAGCGGTGACTCTTGAAGAAAATGCACATTCGTCAGATGCGTTCGAGATCAGATGGACCACAGGTACAAACTTCGGCACCGGCAACAGAATTTCCTATACTCTTGAACTCGCCCAGGCAGGAAGCGGTTTTGAAAATTCCGTGATTATCAAAAATAATGAAGTTCAGACATACAACTGGAAACCGAGTGTCGAACAGCTTAATTCAATATTGCTTGATGAACTACACGCCCGGCCGGGAGAGGAAATCGGAGTAAATGTCATGGTCACGGCTTCTGTAAGCGGCATGGAGGGAGAAGTGCAGACATCGGAATGCTCGTTCTCGGCTGTTCCTTACGAACCTGTTACTGAAACACTGTATCTTATCGGAGATGCAACGCCCAACGGCTGGAGTGCTGACAACGCTACAGAAATGCAGCGTGTGGACAATGGAGTGTTCTCATGGACCGGAAACATGAAAGAAGGTAATTTCAAGTTCATAACCACTGCCGGACAATTCCTCCCTTCTTATAATGACAACGGTAACGGAGGTCTTGTATATCGTGATGATGAGGCTCAGCCTGATCTCCAGTTCTCTATATCGGAGGCACATGCGTATAAGATTGAAGTCAATCTGTTGAATCTTTCAATAACAGTACAGCAGGTTGAAGGAGTTACCGCACCATACGACAACATATTCTTCGTCGGCGACAATACCAATTGGGGCTTCCAGCTTATGGACCGGGATCCTCTTGATATGTTCCTTTTCAGAGCAGGTATCTTCTTCACTACCGCTGGTCAGTTTAAATTCGGCACAAGTGACGGTAGCTGGGAAAATATGTATAAGGCCACCTCGGAAAACGCTCCTTATACTTCGGAAGGCGTGGAGTTTGTGAAAGAATTTGATCCTGACAATAAGTGGTATATAGACGATTCCCAGATAAATCAGGCTTATAAGATTTGTCTTGATATACGTCCCGGCAAGGAACGCATGATAATGCGTCAGTTTACCCCTTATCAGAACATGTATCTCATTGGAAGCGCAGCCCCGGGAGGGTGGGATCTCGGTCAGGGAACACCGATGACAGTCGATACAGGGAATCCCAATATATTCACGTGGACAGGCCATCTGAATGAGGGAGAACTAAAATTCTCGGCAGACCTTCAGAGTGACTGGAACGGAGCATGGTTCATGGCCTCCTCCGAAAACGCTACTCCGACCGGAACTGTGGAAAAAACCATCTTTATTGATAAAAGTGATACCTCGCTGGCGGCCCAATATCCTGAGATTGCAATAGGTGATGTGGATTATAAGTGGGTTATCAATGAAGCCGGGAATTATACAATTACTTTGAATCAATTGCTTGAGGAAATAACAATAATTAAAAATTAAAATGATTTACAGAGGGGTAGGCCGGAATTCATATATCTGTGATGATATTGGATTGTGACCTATCCCGAAAATACAAATGAATCCAATAATGAGAAATCAGATGATTTTCAGCTCGTTCTTTGTCATTGACCGTGACGAGTTGCGGCAATGATGATCCGGCCGCTCCCGAAAACGGGAACGGTAATAAAAATGAAGGCGGAATTGAAAACGTAACACTTGTCAATTCAAATCTTATTGCAGACCTATCCACGAACAAAGCAGTTTATTCTCCCGGCGAGAAGGTTCGCTTTACATCGTCTATGGCGCTTGACGGATATAAAATAAGATATAGACATGGAGGCGAGACAATAGAAGAGACCGACGGCAAAGGAACAAACTGGGAATGGACTGCTCCGCCATCCGATTATACCGGTTATCTCGTCGACATATATCGTACTGAAAATAATACCGAGACTGTTTTTGGTACGATTGCTGTGGATGTTTCCAGTGACTGGAAACGATTTCCGAGATATGGGTTTGTAGCGACCTTTGACAACTCCAAGCTCCAGCCCGGCGTGATAGAAAAAGAGATGGAATTTCTGAACCGTTGCCATATCAATGGAGTGCAATTCCAGGACTGGCATTATAAGCATCATTGGCCTCTCGGAGGGACTCCCGGCAATCTGATGGATACATACACTGACATTGCAAACCGTGAGGTTTCTACAGAAGTCGTAAAAAAATATATAGATGTACAGCACTCACTCGGCATGAAATCCATATTCTACAACTTGTGTTTCGGTGTGCTTGATGACGCCAAAGCCGACGGTGTCAAGGAGTCCTGGTATCTGTTCAAGAATGACCGCAGAGGAGAAAAAGATTCGCATCAGCTCCCTTCTTCATGGAAAAGCGATATCTATCTGGTGAATCCCGGAAATGCCGAATGGCAGGAATATATAGGCAAACGCAATGATGATGTATATTCATCCCTTGCGTTTGATGGCTATCAGATAGATCAGCTCGGCAACCGCGGTACTCTTTACGATTATAACGGACGAACTGTTAATCTTCCTCTTGAATACGAGTCATTTATCAATGCCATGAAACAGAGGCATCCTGACAAACGATTAATCATGAATGCCGTGAGCAGTTATGGCGCATCAAAGATAGTAGGTACCGGAAAGGTTGATTTCTGCTATAACGAGCTATGGAATGATGAAGCCGGTTTTTCGGATCTGCATTCAGTTATTAAAGCCAATGATGTGTATAGCGGAAATACGCTTAAGACTGTATTTGCCGCATATATGAACTATGATTATGCCGGAAGTCATGAAGGTAAATTCAACAATCCCGGTGTAATTATGGCGGATGCGGTCATAATGGCCCTTGGAGGTTCACATCTTGAACTCGGGGACCACATGCTGTCGCGGGAATATTTCCCGGCTTCTCCTCTGGCCATGGATAATGAATTGCGTACTGCCATGATACGTTATTATGACTTTATGACGGCATATCAGAATATCTTGCGCGGCGGATCTACAAAAGATGAGAAAAATGTCTCGTTAAATTGTACTGATGCGGCGAAACGCATATCTTTCTCGGTATGGCCTCCCAAGGCAAGAACTATCACAACTTATGGCCGCCAATCAGGAAACCGTCTGATCGTACATATGCTTAATTTTACCAATACAGATGATCTCAACTGGCGTGATCTGCAGGCAAATCGTGTATCACCTGCCGTCAAGGCTGATTTTCCGGTTTCTTTGAAAATAGATGGAAATGTAAGGAAAATTTGGATTGCGTCTCCTGATATTAACGGCGGTGCTCCGCAGGAACTCGCATTCAAATTAAAAGACGGCACATTATCATTTACTGTGCCGAGTCTGAAATACTGGGATATGATAGTAATTGAACAATAATATATATATATCAATTGACTGATGAAAACATCAAATCTTGTCTGTCTCTTGCTTCTGACTTCGATCGGCGCATCTGCAGCAGAGACCTCGATCAGTTCGCCATCAGGCGACCTGACTGTAAATTTCGGGCTTCAAAGAGATGGAAGACCTGAATATAAAGTCGAATACAAGAAGCAGCCTGTCGTGCTCGCATCAGGACTTGGTCTGGAACTCATTGACTCTCCTGATCTTATGTCGGGTTTTGAAATAACCGGCACAGACACCCGATCGTTCGATGAGACATGGCAGCCTGTATGG